>OIYS01000433.1_pt1 | contig 29784 bp, 31 predicted proteins | sample 1588271 | NCBI WGS metagenome assembly OIYS01 (sample SAMN03283286) | human gut metagenome | biome: human-associated habitat; material: feces | host: Homo sapiens | place: Peru | collected 2012
TCGCTCATTTCGCATAACCTTCGCTGCATACCTGCCTACACACATCAAATCCCTATGGGATTTTTTTCAATCATTACTAAATAATCACAGAGACAACTTGTATATCATTTCCAAATTTTTTCCCCCGAATATTAAGAGACGCACTATTCTTTCTGCTTGAATTTAGGGAAAATGTGGGGAAGCAGATTGTGGGGAATAAGGGTGGCAGGATTGGGGACGGACGTTTGCTGTGAAGAAGTGCTATCGCACGCGCTGTGTGGGGAATCGGGGGAGACTTCTTGGGTGGCGTGCTGGGCAACTTGGGCGTAGAGGGCTTGGGTGAGCATTTCGGAGGTGGTGCCTTCTGGAAATACATGGGGATAAGGCTCCATGCTTTCGCCATGGGCTGGGAGCATGCCGAGTTGGCGTGTGGAGGTATTGTAAACGAGGGTGCCTCGATGCATTATTGGCGATTCGGAGTCGATGTTGTAGTCATAAACTTGGAGCGACGCACTGGGTTTCGCCATGAGTTGCGACAGGCTGCAATGCTGCTTGATGAGTGATTCATAATAATGTGGGCAAGCGAAAGAGAAACGGTGGGCTTTGAAGATTTCGGGGTGCTGGAATACTTCCTTGAATGGAGAATTGGCGTGGATGTATGGCGTGGCAAGGGTGGGTATGCCAGTGGCGGCTACCATTTCTTTTAGTGCTTTGATGATTGGAGAGGTTGGCGTCTCTGAAGTATCTTCCGATGGGGTGGTTTGAAGAGAATGAGCATTTGAAACACTTGAAACACTTGAAACACCCGAAACACCTGAAACACTTTCTGTGGTGGAATTAGAATTTGCTTCGGTGGAAGATTTCATACGCTCGATGCGTGCGGCTTGGCGTGAAATGGTGCGAAACACGAATGATGGGGATATGCTGAGTTGAGTGGCTATTTGACGAAGGGATAGCCCTTGAATGTGGAGTTGAAGAATTTGGGTGAGGATTTCGCTGTCGGGATAAAGATGTGAGGGCGTGATGAGTTGGGCTTCGATGCCGAAGTTGTCGATGATTTGGAATGCGAGTTCCATGCCTGGGCGTTTGTTTAGGTGCAGTCGCATCACATGGTCTTCATCATAGGTGATGGCAGCTGCTCGTGCCTTGAACTGGCGTATATAATGGGTGGGAACGAGGGCTTCGCCGTCGGTGGCAGGAAGTTCGTTGGTGACTTTTCCGAGCGCAAAAATGGAATCGAAAGCGAAGGAAAATTCACGCGAGCCAGCAAGATGGGTGATGGAAAGCGGCGTGTCGGGGCGATGATAACGAGTGTGTGCGAGCACAAGAATTGCCACATGCCAATTTTGTGCCAAGTGGCGAAGTTGGTGAAGAATGCTTTGCGAACGCTCGGAAAACTTGGCCGGGAGGATGTGAGAGATGTCGTCGATAATAACCACTGGTGTGCGGTGGACGAGGATTGCGTCTTGAATGGCTTGAAATTTTTGCTCGATAGTGTAAGAGGCTGAGTGGGCTGTGTCGAAGCGGAGTCCAACATAGCGGATATTTCCGTAGTTGCCAACGAATGTTTCTTCTTTGGAGGTGTAGCGTGAGTGGAAATGTATGTCGGGGTTTTCGAAATCGACATAGAGCACTTGATGCCCCATGGCGGCTGCCTCGTTGGCGATTTGATTGGCAAGCAGTGATTTGCCGATGTTTGGATCGCCGAAAAGGCAAGCGATTTCGCCTTCGTTCCACAAGCCATGCCACAATGTGGAAGGGGCAGGAATGCCATCAACCCACGCATCGCGCATCAATGGCATAAGAAGGGAATTTTCGGCGATGCGCTCGATTTCCTTTTCGTTGGTGTGAGTTTCGGCGATATATTCGCTGTGTGAATTTTCGGCGTATAGCCTACGACGACGAGATGTTTCGGTTTCGCAGGCGGAATTGAAAAGCATTGTGTTTGTGAACATGGCTGATTTGGCTTTTTTGGAAGCAAAGATAGTGTGTGGTGGGGCGTGGGGCAATGACAAAATGGTGTGGGGATTTTGGGGCTTGGGTGAGGTGATGGTAAGGCGCTGTAGCGCACTATTGGTGCTTGGCTTGGGAGAGGATGAGGGGCTCAAATAAAGAGGGCATTTTAAGACTTTGAGGCGAGGTGAATGTCTTTTCTCACCTCGCCTCTCAATCATTCTCTACTGACTTTCTGAAGAAATTGTTGTTTGTCCGTTTTATTATTTTAATTATTAATTGGCTTTTCTTTGAATTGCTTAACTCGCTCCACAACTCCATCAACAAGGTACTGTGAGTCAAAAATGGCCTTGTCTTTTGATAAAAATTTGACTGAACCAGCCTTGTAACCACCTACATAAATATCACCTTTTTCAATTTTAAACTTTTGTTTATAAATAAGTTCCCACGTTCTTCCTTTAGGCACATATAGGACACCATCCTTAAATTCTGCGTAATAGTAGTTGTCCCAGTAGGTGTGTTTGATTTCATAGTAATACACCATTCCTCCCTTGAACTCCCAATAAAATGCGATTTCTGGTTCATCGGTCGGGACCCAAACGCCATTAATGTTACCACTGGTAACGCCTCCTGTAGAACCACCACCAGGAATGATATCGGAATCGATATGATCATTTCCATCACATGATTGTAGTGCACAAATCGAGAGTAATGTGAAGGACAATATTAAGAATATTTTCTGCATTATTTTCATAGTTGTATTTAATTATATATGGATTGAGCAGACTATCAGACCTTATTTCACCGCTCCCTTGATAGAATATAGGGAGCGGTGAAAGACTCAGAAGACCTCGTTAGTTATATTATTAAAATTTGTAGCCTAAAGATATTGTTGCATTTCGAGTTTTTGCAGAACACACATCCCAAACATCTACCAAGCCGAAATCATACCCTAAAGACACATTGTACTTTTTGGAAAACTCAAATCCGAAACGGAGTCCCAATCCAACATCAAATCTGTTAAAATCCCCAGAGTCGCCAAACAAATCCTCACCATTGGCATCACTACCAAACAAGCCAACACAGAAATATGGACCAAATTCCCCAAAAATAGCGATATCGTTGGCAATGGAGCGTTTATACCCTATGTGTACAGGCAGTACCAAGCAGTATGCATTATAGGTTCCCTCGCTAAACAAACCGTCATGTTTTGTGCCCAAAAGTGATAACATCGCTGCAGCGTTAGCATAAATTCCGTTATCTTTGCTCTGGAAAGCGTAAGTGCCACGCACTCCCACATGGAAACCGATACGAGAATGGCATTCTGTTTCATCTACATTTGCGATGTTCATACCTGCTACACCCTCAAAATCCAACAAGTCGTTTGCTGCAAAAGCAGAACCCACAGCGAAAACTGCGGCAATGATAAATGAAATAATTTTTTTCATAATTAAATATTTTTTGAATGACTAATTTTAGCTTTAATAATTTTCTTTCCTGAAAGATTATTTCATTTCTGAAGGCAATTTTCTCACAGGTCTAATAAAATTGCCACCTTTGATTGTGTCTTGCCCCATAGGTTCGTAAGTGATGTTTCCTTTTGCGATATTAATTGCAAACACTCTTTTAATTTCACCTGAAACGAAAGTGCTTGTTAAATATGTGCCATAAGGCAAAAAAATGGTTTTTTCACTGTGCTTGAACACATAACCACCCACTCCATTGCATTGGGTTTCTTTATGAGCGGCAGTTTCTAAAAGATTTATAAACTCTTTTAATGTTGGCAGTCTGTATTCTGCACCTAAATATTCGCCGATTGAATCGTTTAGACTTGCACTATAAGCATAAGTTTTGAGCATTTTTACGGAATCTGCATTTGCACCAGTAGTTTTATTAAGGTTGAAATAATTGTCGCGGATAGAGCCATTAAAATTGTAGTTCATCCATTCTCCAGAAAGTTTAGAATTTCCGATGCCAAGATCTAAAGAGCGGTAGTTGTTAATTTCGTGGGTTAATGTGAATTCTTCGCCATCGTCGCAAGAGACCATTCCCAACAGCAGAAAACCGACTAATAAGTTAAATAATGAATTAAGTTTCATAAATAATTATATAGTTTGAAAGTTTTATTACAAGAGCGATAAAGAGAGCAAATGATGTTTCTCAAATAATTGTCTTTATTGTCTTGCCGAATTGTAAAAAGGCTCGTTGATTATGCATCATTTGAGTAATGCAAAATTATGGAATGAATATTAAATGCACATAATTTAGGCGTATCGCATAACTATACATATAGTAGCGAGAATGGCTACTGCTCATTTGGTAATGAATCTGTAGAGATTTGAGAATTGGTGTATTGCACGGCTATGTCTTCAAAGAAATTGTGCTCCAACACTTCGCTAAATTTAAGGATGGTGAATGTGTCGAGATGCTGCTTTTTGAATATTTTATATAGATTGGTTCTATGGCAATTGAGCTGGATCGCTAACCATTTTGGCGAGATGCCATGGCTATCAACATAACTTTTAAGAATAGCCCCCGAATCAATGGTTTTCATACTGAATAGTTTAACCATCACCCATTTTCCTCCGATTGGGCAAAAAATAAAAAAAAGCGTGAGGAAATGCCACTGAATATTTTTCAAGAGGTATCGCCAAACACCTTACCAGAAATAAACAGCCCACCCTCACGCCCAAGCCGATATATCGGATTACCCTTCATCGTGACGTGAGGGTGGATATAAGCATGCTTGAGCATTCCTTTGTGGCTTTTTTCCCTTCTGGTTTTGAAAAATTGGCGATTTTCTTGAAAAGGATAAAAAGCGGAACGCTTTGTCATATTAATATGTCGTATATAGAACTTAGAAGCACTTGGTGCTCTAAATTCTATTTTGCAAATTTAATAAAAAAAGCGATAATTTATTGAGATATTAGTGAGAAAAAATGAAAGGGAGGTGGTGGGGAGGCGCTGTAGCGCACTATTGGTGCTTGGCTTGGGAGAGGTGAGAGGCTTTTGGTGGGGATTTTTTTTGGCGATAGCTTTTTTGGGAGCACTCGGAGCAACTCGGAGCACTCGGATTTTTTGAGGGTGGTGGATTTTTGGGGATTATTTTTGGTTGGTTCTGTAGGTTTTTCGGGCTTGGGTCATTTGTTCTCTGATGCCGCCTTGTTGTAAGAAATCTTGTTTTTGGCGGTTGATGAGTTTTTTGAGTAGGGTGTCGGCTTGGTGGATGAGGATGATGGCGATATTTGCTACCGTTTCGTCGCTTCTGATTTTCACGGCTTCGCGGTAGTAGGCGCTGTCGTGGTTGGTGGCGCAGATTTTTCGGGTGATGAGGGCTTTTTCGCTTTCCTTATCCCAAATCTCTAAATCTCGCACTCGTAGGTAGTCTTCGTAGTCGAGCAATAGTTCTTGCAGACTGGCTTTTGCCACATTGGTGAGTTTGATTTCGGTCTCTTTCGATGTGGTGCCTGCACTGCTGCCTTCTGCTATGTTTTGCTTTCCACTTCGGGCTGCTTGCACCATTTGGTCGATGGTTCGGTCGCCTCTTTGCAAGAAGCGCTGCGTGAACACATAGGTGATATCGTAGATGATTTCGCTTATCTGATAGACTATCAAATTGCGGTAATAGCCCTTATGCGGAATGAATTCTGACATAATTAATTATTTAAATGGTTGGGGATGATAAAGGTAGGGAAAATCTTGGGGATTATGGAGATTTTAGGGGGATTTTTTTTGATTTTTTTGCTTTTGTGGATTTTTTGTGGGGAATTTTTGGGAGCACTCGGAGCACTCGGAGCACTCGGAGTGTGGGGAAGATGGTGGGGACTGGGGTTTGGTGGGGGCTGGCGTTAGCCAGCTTCTCTGAGTGCTCTGAGTGCTCGGAGTGCTCGGATGATAAGAAAGTGTGGGGTGTGGGGGTGGGGATTTTTTGTTGGTGGTTTGGGTTTTTTTTGTAAATTTGCAGAAATGTATGGTTTTTTTGAGAAGGAAATTTTTGAGATTTTTTTAATTATATGATTATGATGAAGAAAATTACTATGGTGGCGGCTTTGGCTGTTGCGGCTTTGGCTGCCGACGCTCAGGCTCCTGCCGCTGCGCAGGGTGCTGTGCATGGTGTGAATAAGGCTGACATGGATATGAGTGTGCGTCCGGGCGACGACTTCTATCAGTATGCCGGCGGTGGCTGGTTGAAGGCTAATCCTATGAAGCCTGAATACTCAAGCTACGGTGTGTTTAACGATTTGGCTGAAACTAACCGTAAGCAAATCCGTGAACTTTTTGAGAATCTCTCGAAGGAAAAGCACGCTTTCGGCTCTGTTGGGCAGAAGGTGGCTGACCTCTACAATATGGCTATGGATAGCGTTCGCCTGAACAAAGAGGGTGCCGCTCCATTGCAAAAGGACCTCGACAAGGTGAAGGCTTTCAGCAAGAAGGCTGATTTCACTGCGTTTATCGCTGACCAGCACTTGTATAAGGGCAATCCGTTCTTCGGCATCGGCGTGGACACCGACTTGAAGAACAGCGATTTGAATGTGATGTGGCTGAGCGCCGGCACATCTGGTCTGCCCGACCGCGACTACTATTTGAACACCGACGCCGACAGCAAGAAGAAGCAAGAGGCTTACCGTGCGTATCTCTCTAAGATTTTCCAACTGAGCGGCTACAAGAAGAAAGAGGCTGAAAAGGCCGCTAAGGTGATTTACAATATTGAATATCAGTTTGCTGAGGCTGAGATGAGCCGCGCTGAAGCTCGCGACTACAATAAGCTCTACAACATCTACACCATCGATATGCTCCAAAAGGACTATCCTGCCATTCAGTGGGCTAAATACTTTGAACTGATGGGCGTGAAGGATGTGAAGCAAGTGATTTTGACCGAGCCTAAAGTGATGGCTGTGGCTCAGAAGTTGATGAGCACCCTCTCCGAACAAGACATTAAATATTATGTGGCTGGCTTGATTATCAAGAGCAGCACCAGCGTGCTGAGTGACGACTTCGTGAACGCAAACTTCGACTTCTACGGCCGTTTGCTCAACGGTCAGAAGGAGCAGAAGGCTCGCTGGAAACGCGCGCTCGGCTTCCCTAACAGTTTGCTCGGTGAGGCAGTGGGTGAACTCTATGTGAGCAAATACTTTGCCGGCGAAAGCAAGGCTAAGATGCTGAAACTGATTGACAACTTGCGCAAGGCACTCGCTACCCGTATCGCCAACCTCGCTTGGATGAACGACACCACCAAAATCAACGCTTTGGTGAAGCTCAACTCATTCACCGTGAAGGTGGGCTATCCTGACAAGTGGCGCGACTACAGCAAACTGACTATCGACCCAGCCAAGTCGCTTTACGACAACGTGGCTGCCGCTACCTATGTGGAAACTCTCCGCAATCTTGAGAAATTCGGCAAGCCAGTGGATAAGAGCGAATGGGGCATGACTCCACAAACCGTGAACGCTTACTACAACCCAACCACCAACGAAATCTGCTTCCCAGCAGCCATTCTGCAAGCACCTTTCTTTGATGTGAATGCCGACGACGCTACCAACTATGGTGCTATCGGTGTGGTGATTGGCCACGAAATGACTCACGGATTCGACGACCAAGGCCGTAACTTCAACGCCGATGGCAATATGGTGGACTGGTGGACAGCCGGCGACAGCAAACGCTTCACCGCAGCCGCTGAAAAACTCGCCGCTCAATTCGACCAAATCACCGTGGTGGGCGACTTGAAGGCTAACGGTCACCTCACTCTTGGCGAGAACATTGCCGACCAAGGCGGTTTGCGTATCTCTTACGATGCGTTCAAGACCACTCAGCAATTCCAAGAAGGCAAGGACATTGACGGTTTCACCCCAGCGCAACGCTTCTATTTGAGCTACGGCCGCATCTGGGCTGAACACATGACTGAAGAAGCCATCTATCAGCAAACCAAGAGCGACCCACACTCAATCGGCCGCAACCGTGTGAACGCCACTTTGCGCAACATCGACACCTGGTACGACGCATTCGGTGTGAAGGAAGGCGACAAGATGTGGCTTGCTCCTGCCGAACGTGCTATCGTTTGGTAATAACGACATTTAATAATCAGAAATTATAATGGTGGACGCGCTTATTTGTGCGTCCCCCTTTTTAAATATGAAAAGCAGTTTTTATTTTATAGCAGCCGCAATGGCGGCACTCACCATCGGTGGAAATGGCTGCGGCAAGAGCGCAGAGGAAAAGGCGGCTCAGGCGAAGCAAGACTCTATCGACTCGGTGAAGCGTGCCGACTCGGTGTATGAGGCGCAAACGCAGCACATGCTCGACCTCGACACCTTTATGGACAAGCGTGCCGACAGTATTAGAAATCCGCACAAATTCGCTCCGGAAGTGGATATCGAGAAAGATGCCGAGCCATTTGTGCAGCGTGTGATGGACGAATATGTGCGCGCACTCAACCGTGGCGCGAATGTGAGCCGACGAATTGGCGGCGATGTGACCAACAAGGTGCTGAGCCAACTCACAGCCATGAACGGTGGACCCTCGGAAGCCACCGATGCCGACGGCAACCGTATTCGCTACGAGGTGAAGGGCGTGAAACCAGCAGGTGCCGACCACTGGTTTGAGGTGAGTTGGAAGCGTGGCGACAAATCATTTACCGCCAAAGTGCGTGTGGCAATGAACGGCCCCAAGAAGCTCCGCATCGAGGAGATGAAGTGAGTGCCTTGATGGCGAGTGAAATTGACGCCTTGATGGCGAGTGTGGGCATTGGAGCATGCCTGTTTGATGGTGTGGGCATTGAAACATGCCGAAGGCATGTCCCTACGTTATGATGAAATTTTTGTGGCTTTTTTGCGAAAATAAAAACCGGTGCATCAGGCTTTTTGCTGATGCACCGGTTTTGTGTATGGAATAATTGCCTTGTGGGCTATTATGGTTTTGCTTCGTAGTAGGGGATGCCCACGAGCTTGATGTCGAACACCAATGTGGAGTAGCCCTTAATGGTGCCGTAGTCGTAGATGCCGTAGCCTTGGGTGTGAGGCACCACCACACGGCAGCTGTCGCCGATGTGCATTTTGGTGATGGCGATAGGCCAGCCGCTAACCACACCGGTGAGTTTGGTGCGGAAAATGCTGTCGCCGTACTGCGCAGTCAAGTTGTATGAAGAATCACGTGGAGTGCCGTCGTACATGGTGAGGCGATATTTCACATCTACCGTAGAAGTGTAGAGCGGCGAGAGATTCTCTGCGGTCTCGGCGGGGTCGTTGTACCAGTGCACCAGCACTTGGGCGTTAGCGTCCCACGGAGCCACAATCAGCTTGTAGTAGGGGTTGCCGTTAGCGTCCTTCAGTTGCATCTGCTCTTGGTAGAACTTCAGGTTGGCATCGCGCCAAGTGGTGTCGATGTCGCTGTTGCTATCCACACAAGATGTGAGCACTGCGCCGATGAGCAACGCCAGCATTATGAATAAAGGGAATTTCTTCATTTATTGATGTGTTAAAAAAATGATGTTACACAAGTTTCTTCAACAAATTGTTGAGGCTACATTCACGGCTGATCATAGTGTGAAGTTCGTCGATTGACACGCGCTGCTGCTCCATAGTTTCGCGGTCGCGCACGGTCACGGTGTTGTCTTCGAGCGTCTGACCATCTACGGTGATACAGTAAGGAGTGCCGATAGCGTCCATGCGGCGGTAGCGCTTACCCACAGAGTCCTTCTCGTCGTAGCGGCAAGCGAAGTCGAACTTCAAGATGTTCATGATTTCGTGAGCCTTTTCTGGCAGACCGTCCTTCTTCACCAATGGGAGGATAGCGCACTTCACAGGAGCCAAAGCCTTAGGCAAGTGGAGCACGACGCGGGTGTCGCCACCTTCGAGTTGCTGCTCGTCGTAACTTGAGCAAAGCACAGAAAGGAACATACGGTCAACGCCGATAGAGGTCTCGATCACATAAGGAGTGTAACTCTTGTTGAGTTCAGGGTCGAAGTATTGGATTTTCTTCTTAGAGAACTTCTCGTGCTGGCTCAAGTCGAAGTCGGTGCGGCTGTGAATACCTTCCACCTCCTTAAAGCCGAATGGCATCAGGAATTCGATGTCGGTAGCGGCGTTGGCGTAGTGAGCAAGTTTCTCGTGGTCGTGGAAGCGATACTTCTCGTCGCCCATGCCCAGAGCCTTGTGCCATTTCAGGCGCGCTTCCTTCCACTTCTTGAACCATTCGAGTTCATCGCCAGGACGCACGAAGAATTGCATTTCCATCTGCTCAAATTCACGCATACGGAAAATGAACTGGCGAGCCACAATCTCGTTGCGGAAAGCCTTACCGATTTGAGCGATACCGAAAGGAATACGCATACGGCCAGTCTTTTGCACATTGAGGAAGTTGACAAAGATACCTTGCGCAGTTTCGGGGCGGAGGTAAACGTCCATAGTGGAATCGGCGCTTGAGCCCATTTGAGTCTTGAACATGAGGTTGAACTGACGCACGTCGGTCCAGTTCTTAGTGCCAGAAATTGGGTCAACGATACCGTAGTCCTCGATGATTTGACGAAGTTCCTTGAGGTCGTTGGCGTTCATTGCGTCGCTGTAGCGCTGGTGAAGCACATCGCGCTTGCTTTGATGCTCAAGCACGCGAGGGTTGGTTTGACGGAACATGGCTTCGTCGAAACTTTCGCCGAAACGCTTAGCAGCCTTAGCCACTTCCTTGTTGATTTTATCGTCGAATTTTGCGATTTCGTCTTCAATCAGCACATCAGCGCGGTAGCGTTTTTTCGAGTCGCGGTTGTCGATCAAAGGGTCGTTGAAAGCGTCAACGTGTCCGCTTGCCTTCCAGATAGTGGGGTGCATGAAGATAGCCGAGTCGATACCCACAATGTTTTCGTGGAGCAGGGTCATTGCTTCCCACCAGTAGCGCTTAATGTTGTTTTTCATCTCCACACCGTTTTGGCCATAGTCGTAAACAGCACCGAGGCCATCGTAGATTTCACTTGAAGGGAACACGAAACCGTACTCTTTAGCGTGTGATACAATTTTTTTGAAAACGTCTTCTTGTTTTGCCATAATGTTTTTAGAATTTGTTTTGTTGCCGGACCCGGGTAGCCGGGCTAAACAGAGTAATATGTTAGTTGTGATAACGGCACAATGCCGCTATTAACTCGCAAAGTTATAGCAAAAACCGCTAACCACCAATTTCATGGCTCTGCTTTTGGCAGATGTTGGTAATATTTAACTTTTCGCCATAGGATTTGATGTGATTGGGTGTGGGGGTTTGGGTGATTTTTATTATCTTTGTGTGACCATTCACCGAATCCGCAAAATGAGGCGGGTGGGAATTCAAGACTATTAACTGATTTATATAACTAAACAGTATTTATAAAAAATGAAAATTTCGGTAAAGAAAATGGCGTTGGCTATGGCTTTGACAGCCATGCCGATGATGGGTTTTGCTGGCAATAAGGGACCTGAATGGCTCAGCAAAGCGGTGGCGTATCAAATATATCCTTCAAGTTATCAAGACAGCGACGGCGACGGCATTGGCGACATTCCAGGAATCACCAGCCGCCTTGACTATATCAAGGGGCTTGGCGTGAATGTGATTTGGCTGAATCCTGTGTTTGTGTCGGGGTGGTTCGACGGTGGCTACGACATCATCGACTTCTACAAGGTGGACCCACGATTCGGCACCAACACCGACTTGGTGAAACTCATCGACGAAGCCCACAAGCGCGGCATTCGCGTGCTGCTCGACCTTGTGGCTGGCCACTCCAGCGACCAGTGCCAGTGGTTCAAGGAATCGGCAGAGGGCACCGACATGCGATATAGCGACTACTACATCTGGAGCAACGAAATTCCACAAAAGGAAGTGAAAATCATCGCCGAGCGCAAACTCGAAGCCGACCCAGCCGTGAGCAAACGTGGCAAATGGGTGGAAGCCGATGCTCCACGAGCAAAATATTACGAAAAGAACTATTATATGTGCCAGCCAGCACTCAACTATGGCTACGCCAACCCCGATCCAAATCACCCATGGGAGCAGTCGTGCGACGCACCCGGCCCACAGGCGGTGCGCAGAGAGTTGCGCAACATCATGGCATTCTGGATGGACAAGGGCGTGGACGGCTTTAGAGTAGATATGGCGGCATCGCTGGTGAAAGGCGACAAAGACAAGAAGGCGATAAAGGCACTTTGGGCAGAGATGCGCACTTGGATGGACGCGAAATATCCTAACCACATACTGGTGAGCGAGTGGTGCGACCCACAAGTGTCGATTCCTGCCGGCTTCAATATCGACTTTATGATACACATCGGGCAGAAGTGCTATTCCACTTTGTTTTTCCCAAAAGGCACCCCATGGCAGGGCAACAACCCCAATCCTGACAAGGAATGTTACTTCGACCGCAACGGCAAGGGAAATCTGGAGAAATTCATCGATGTGTATGCCGAGAATTACGCAAAGACCAAAAACGACGGCTACATTGCCATTCCTACCGCCAACCACGACTTCCAACGCCCAAATGTGGGCAGCCGCAACACACCAGAGCAACTGAAGGTGACAATGACCTTCTCGCTCACCATGCCAGGCGTGCCATTTATCTATTATGGCGACGAAATAGGCATGAAATATCAGATGAATTTGCCATCGAAGGAAGGCAGCCGTGAGCGCGCAGGCACACGCACCCCAATGCAGTGGACCAATGGCGCAAACGCCGGATTCTCGACCGTGAGCGATGCATCGAAACTCTATTTCCCCGTGGACACGGAAAACGGCAAACTCACCGTCGAAACACAGGAAGCCGACAAGGCGTCGATGCTCAATTATGTGCGCACCCTGCTCAAACTCCGTGCCGAAAATCCAGCACTTGGCAACGATGCCGACTGGAAATTGCTGAACGTGAAGGGCGGTCAGGTTTACCCTATGGTGTATGTGCGCAGCGCGGCAGGTCAGAAAGTGATGGTGGCACTCAACCCCACAGCCAAGAAGCAAACCATGGCAGTGGAAGGCGAAGCCAAGAAGGTGCTTTCCACCACAGGCAAGGCGAATTTCAAGAAAGGAAAAGTGACATTAGACGCATTCTCCACACTGATTGTGGAATTGCAATAACTGAGAATAACAGCAAAACAGCGATATAGATTTGAGAAAAACGATAAGATATACCGTTTTGACACTGGCGATGATTGCCCTTGTGGTGGTCGGTCAGGTGGGGGTGGGGTGTAGCTCTGCCCGAAAAGGCAAGCCGTCGGTGGTGGTGAGCATTCAGCCGCAGCACTATCTGCTTGAGGCCATCGCCGGCTCGAAGGTGGACGTGGTGTGCCTGCTCGACGACGAGAGCAACCCCGAAACCTACGAGCCCGGCATGAACATGATGATGGCGATAGAGCGCAGCGATGCCTATTTCACGATGGGCACCATCGGCTACGAACTTGCCATACTCACAAAGGTGAGAAGCAACAACCCCAACTTGCCCATTATCAACACCTCGAAAGGCGTGAACTTCATCGACGGTCACGATGCCGACGAAGGCGATGTGGACCCACATGTGTGGGTGTCGGTGTGCAATGCGAAAATCATTGCCGCCAACATGTATGCCGAGTTGGTGGAACTTTACCCGAAGTGGAAAAAATATTTCACCAAGCGATACAATGCACTGCAAGCGCAACTTGGCCAGATGGACATAGAGTTTGCCGCCCGACTGCAATCGGTGCCCGACAGCGCATTTTTAGTGTGGCACCCCACGTTGAGTTATTTTGCCCGCGACTACGATTTGCGCCAAGTGTCGCTCGACAATGGCAAGGAACCCACCGTGGGTGATTTGCGTGCGCGCATCGACATGGCACGCAAAAGCGGCGCGGAGGTGCTGTTTCTCCAACCTCAAATCGACAGCCGTCAAGCCAGCGAACTGCTCAAAGGACTGGATGTAAAGAAAGTGACCATCAATCCCATGAGCAAGCATCTTGACGAAGAATTGACAAAAATAGTGGACGCATTGGCTCCACCAGTAAAGCAAAAGTAGGGCAATACACTCTCTATGGAAAAATCCTGTATCATATCGATAAATGATGTGAGGCACACATTTGGTGAGAAAATAGTGCTGCAAGATGTGAATCTCACCGTGAACGAAGGCGATTTCGTGGCAATAACGGGACCGAACGGCGGCGGAAAAACCACCATTCTCCGCTTGATACTCCATCTGCTCAAGCCCACCAAAGGCAGCGTGCTCTACTTTGAGGGCGGCAAACAGGTGGAAAGGCTGAAATTCGGCTATCTGCCCCAGAAAAACGCCATCGACAGCCAATTTCCCATCACCGTGGAAGAAGTGATAGCGTCGGGGCTGATGACCAGCCCATTTCGCCGCACCACGGCAGAGGATAGGCAACTGGTGGACGACACCATCAAACTGGTGCGGCTCGACGAGGTGCGCAGCCACGCCATCGGCAAACTTTCGGGCGGACAACTCCAGCGCGCACTGCTTGGGCGAGCCATCATCTCCAAGCCGTCGGTGCTGGTGCTCGATGAGCCATTGAGTTACATCGACAAGCAATTTGAGGCGCACCTCTATCAAATAGTGGAAACGCTCGCAGCCACCACCACCATCATACTGGTGAGCCACGAAATGAGTGTGATTTCGGGCATGGCAAACCGCCATATCATAGTGGCAGGAGGCAAAATCCACGAGTGTGTGGCGCACCACCATTTCGTGAAATCGGAGTGTCGGTAAAGTGCTCTCGTGAGCATTGTTAAACTTTTTTGCGATTTTTTCGCACAAAATCCTTGAATTGTGCAATATTCTGATTATCTTTGCGATTGATAGTTAACTTATTTAACCCAAATCAGTCATTAGGCCGTGTTGGGATTTTTTAGATTACTTCTTGCGGTCATTAGGGTTTAACCATAAGAAAAACGTTCACAGTTAATTTATATTAGGGTCAAGGGATATGACGAAGATTAAAGGGGTTCTGAAAAAAGATGGAAAAGAGCTTACCGCTCTTCGGAAAAGTGTGGAAACACAAATCGGACATTCTATAAGAAACTCGTCTGATTTTGCGGAATTGTCAGACGCCATACAAAATAAAATCCGCGAATACGTTTCGGTGAACACACTGAAGCGCATTTGGAACTATATAAACGACGGAAATGTGCCGAGCAATTCCACATTATCAATCCTTTCACGCTATGTGGGCTTTAACGATTGGGATTCGTTTCTCACGAACCTCGACCTCACAGCCACCTCTCAGGAGTTTATTGGCGATGGCATTCGCTGCGATTCGCTCACAGTGGGCGACCGTGTGGAAATCACTTGGAACCCGAATCGAAAAATCGTAACTCGATACACAGGCGAGAACGCCTTTGTGGTTGAGGAGGCGGTGAACTCAAAATTGTCGGTGGGCGACACCTTCAAGTGCATGTATATGTTCAACAAGCATCCGCTGTTTCTTGACGAACTCACACACGATGGCTTCGACAAGCCCATGAGTTACATTTGCGGCAAAAAAGGTGGTGTGAATGTCTTGCTCCTTACCACCACAACCGAATCAGAGCAGTCTAACAGACAGTAAATATCAAAATCAACAATGATTAAAAAAGCGTATAAGATAATATTCAGCATGGCATTCTTTGCCACATTCGTAATGGTTTGTTCCTGCTCAAAATCGGGCGAAGGCACAAAGGCAGAAGTATCTGCTAACAACGAAGATGAGGCAGCCGCAGAGATTTCTGACGGCAAATTCCGCCCCGACACAGCCAAGATATTTTATGATGGTGCTTACGACGATGGCAGCGCTTTTGTTGTAATCTCAAAAAAAGAACTTCGCCTGAATGTGTATGCCACCGTGAAAGGCGACACCACCTTGATAGCGCGCTATCCTGTGTGCCTGAGCCGAGTGAAAGGACAGAAAGAGAAAGAAGGCGATATGAAAACGCCTTCATGCACCATCGACAATCCGTTTACCATCACTGAAATTAAAGACGCCAGCACTTGGACCCACGATTTTGGCGACGGCCGTGGTGCGATACTCTCTTATGGCCATTGGTTTATGCGCCTTGCCACCCCACATAAGGGCATAGGCATTCATGGCAACACCGGCAACGAAGACAAAATGCCCGGCCGCGACAGTGAAGGCTGCATACGCCTCACCGACGCAGGCATCGACCACTTCAAGCAGCACTACGCAAAAGAGGGCATGAAAGTGATTATCAAAGACGAAAACCAAGGCCGCTACCCCTTCGAGACCCCTGCCATCAAATCTGCAGGCACCCCAATCCCATAATCCATTAAATCCAAATCGGCCATGAGGCCGTGTGAGATTAAAACGCCATAGCGTAGGGACATGCCTTCGGCGAGAGCACTGAAAAAGTCCAGTTTTTTAAAGACCAAAACGAAAAATGCTTACGATTTATAACTTTTCTTTCCACAAATCGCCTCAATAAGGCTATGATAGGCAGAAAAAGAAGGGTAAAACGACTATTTTTCCGTTATTAACTTTCAATCTGAAAGTTGGTTTTACTTTTTCAGTGCTTTCGCCTTTGGCATGTTGGGTGATGCGTTGAAACATTGTCGATTGCAGCGAAACATGCCAAAGGCATGTCCCTACGTTATGGCGTAATCTGCTTGGTCATTCTTTAGAATTTTTTGGTGCATTTTGGTGCGTTTTTGCTGAGATGTAACTGTTTTGCTAAATTGTTGATTTTCTTGCTGAAAAAAATTGTTTATTTCAATTATTTTTAGTATCTTAGTGGAAAGAAAGGCACTATCTTTATAAACACCAAAATTGCACTCCATAAGTGGTTGGCAATGTGTCCTATAAATAAAGTAAAGATAAATATTATGAAAAAAATTAAGTGAATACACAACAGATAAGAATTTTAACCAAATCATGAATGAAAATGTTGAAAAAGAAATGGATAAAACCTTTAATGAAGGTATAGATTTCGACCCAGAAACTAAAACTGTAGCATATAATTCTTCACACGAAAATTATGTTGATATTTCTATTGTGAATAATCCTACCATAGATGGAGAAATTGTGCCTGGTGTACAAGTATGGTCTATATTTAAAAGGGAAAAAGGTGAAACACGAGAAGATGGCAATCCTTTAGTTTGTGCATTAAAAGGTGAAGGATGGACATTTAGAAGTGAGGAAGACAGAGAAGCAATAGAAAAACAATTTGATTTGATTGCTTCTAAATTTGTAAGTATGTACCAAAAAGGAATTACAGTGCTTATCCCAAGTGGAAATGAATTTAACAAACATATTGCAGATGTTGTTCTATCAAAAAGTGAAAATGGAGAATTGGTAGAAGGAGTGATTTGTAAACTCACTACTGAAGAGGTCAATGATATTGTACTTGACTTCAATTCTAAATTCAGAGAACATTACAAGGATAATTTTAATAGTGCATACTACCGTTTGGATAGATTCCTTGACCAAATGGATAAACAACTAAAAGGCACATTCTCAAGACATCTTATTAAAGACCCGGAAATGAGAGAAGTGTTGGATTTCACATTGAAAGTAAGTGAAGATATATATGCTGAATTTGCTAACAAAATTAATGGACAAAATATTTTGATAATTGATGATACAATAGGTAGTGGTCAATCTATTAAAGAGGCTTGTCGAATAATGATGGAGTCGTATGCGCCAAAAAGCATCACTGTATTAACATTATCATCAAAACTAAATTAAAGCATAAAAAACAGACAATCATATAGTTAGCGATGATTGTAAAAAATCCCGTAGGAATTAGATGTGTGTAGGCAGAAATGTGTCCTATAAATAAAGTTAAGATATATATTATGAAAAAAATAACCGAATACACAAAAAATAAGAATCTTAACAAAATCATGGATAAAATTGTTGAAAAAGAGATGGATATACCCTTTAATAAAGGTGTAGATTTCGACACGGAAACTAAAACTGTAGCATATAATTCTTTACACGAGAATTATGTTGACATTTCTATTGAGAATAATCCTACCATAGATGGAGAAATTGTGCCTGGTGTACAAGTATGGTCAATATTTAAAAGGAAAAAAGGTGAAACACAAGAAGATGGCAAACCTTTAGTTTATGCATTAAAAGGTGAAGGATGGACATTTAGAAGTGAAGAAGATAGACTTGCCATTGAAAAGCAATTTAATGATATTGCTACAAAATTTGCACAAATTTATCCTATTGGAGTGACAATAATAATCCCAAGTGGAAATGAACTAAATTACCATATAGCAGAAATGGTAATGTCCAAAAGCAAAAATGCAGAATTATTAGAAGGGGCGATTTGTAAATTAACAACAGAGGAGGTTAATGATATAGTTCTTGCTAAAAAGTCTTTTTTCAGGGAAATATATAAGGATAATTTTAATGCTGCATACAAACAATTATGTGTTTATTTTGAGGAGATGGATGAAAAAAGAGATGGTACATTTTCAAGGCATTTCATCAAAGATAGCAAAATGAGAAATGTGCTTTTAAATACTTTAAAGGTGTCACCTGATAGATATGCTAAAGATTCAAAAATAATAAATGGTCAAGACATTCTCATTATTGATGATACGTTTAGCAGAGGACAATCTATTAAGGAGGCTTGCCAAATAATGTTAGAGTCGTATGCGCCTAAAAGCATTACTGTATTAACATTATCGTCTGGAATAAATTAAAGCAATTTATTGTCAATAGGTATAGCGTGGCATAGTTTTTTGCCATATTGGAAAATATTTGTATCTTCGTGGGCATAAAATAACCAATAATTATAGATATAGATATGAAGAAAATTCTCGTTTCAGTATTTGCCTCGACACTGGCTATCGGCAGTGCATTTGCTGGAGGCTATAAAATCACAGTCGGATTCCCCGACGTTTCGCTCAATAATGCCACAGCGTATCTCACCAGTTATGACACCGGCGATACTCTTGCCACAGGCACAGTGCATGGCAAGCGTTGTGTGATTAAGGGTAAAATTGAAGAATCGTTTTTCGCACGCCTCATCATCGACGGCAAGCGTTGCGGTATGGTGGTGGAAGATGGCGATATCGCCGTGGATTGGGCGAAAAAAGAGGCCTCTGGCGCACCGCTCAACGATTATCTCAACAATATGGGGAAGGCAATGGATAATGTACGCACCGATGAAGAGGCTGCTGTGCACTTCTACAAGGCTTTTGAAGAAAACAAGACCAACGCCATCGGTCCTTGGGCATTCTACAATTATTTGATGTGTAAGCCACTTAATCTTTCACAACTTGAGGAAGAATTGAAGAATGTGCCAGCATCGTATTTGGAATTGAAGCGAGTGAAAGATGCCGTTGACAATGTGAAGGCGCAAGCCGTAACGGCAGAAGGTGAGATGTACACCGATTTCACCGTCACTAAAGAAGATGGTACTACCGTGAAATTGAGCGACTATGTGGGTAAAGGCACCTACACAGTGGTTGACTTCTGGGCAAGTTGGTGTGGACCATGCCGCCGCGAGATTCCAAACATCAAGGCGATGTATGAAAAATACAATGGCAAGGGAATGAACTTCCTCGGTGTGGCAGTTTGGGATGCTCCAGCCGACACACATCGCGCCATGACACAACTCGATATTCCTTGGCCTGTGATTATTGGCAACCAAAAACTCACCGAGCCAACCAAGATTTACGGCATCATGGGTATTCCTCATATCATTATTTTCGACCCAGAAGGTCGCATCATTTCACGCGGTTTGCAAGGCAAGAAACTTGCCGACGCGATTGAAGCCTGCATGGCAAAGTAAAAACCACACATATAATATTGTGAAAAAATAACGAGGGCTGAAGTGGAACACTTCACCCCTCGCTGCATTATTAATTGGAAAAATTGCCTTTCCTGTGATAAATTGGTGGAATTGTTTTGAAATTGATGCGAAATTGTAGCGAATAACGCAAAATTATAGCGTATTCTGATATTATATTGATATTTTTTGCCTATCTTTGCAATCAGAGTATGATTGTGGGAAATTTAGCGATCATGTGATATGGAGGTGTGCAATTACCCCGACACCCTCTGTGCACTTATATTTACACTCGGGGAAAGGTTTAAAATTCATTTACGACATGAAGAAAATTTGCTTCTTGCTTTCACTGCTGCTTACTGCAGTGAGTTCGACTTTTGCAGCCCCAAAAACGCCTCAAGTTGTAATTCCTGACAACTATCAGGGTACTTCGTTTACTGCACAGTGGAACACTAACGGTAGTAGCCAGTATTTGTTTAGTCTCTACACTTTGGGCACCGACATGGTGAGCGTGACTGAAGATTTCAGCAAAGTGAATCAATCTAACGGCAAGCTCGACACCACTAATCCTAACTTGCCAGCAGATTGGACTGTGGATCTCGCTGAAAACGGCACCACTGAAGTGGTTTACTACAACGACAAAAACCACCTCTTGCTTGATGCCACAGGCGACAAGATTGTTACCCCTCTTCTCGTTGGTGGCAATCTCTCAAAGTATGTGCTTAATGCCAACCTCGTTCACGCAGAAGGTGTGACAGAGGACAACTCAAGTGTGTTTAATATTAAGGTGTATGACAAGGAAGGTGACCTCCTTACCCAAGGCGACATCTCTGCCATCTACTTTGCACGCCGTCAAGACTTCGTTTTGTCGGAAGCTTTTGGTTATACTCCACTCAATATCGGTAAGATTGAAATTACCATCAAGAAAGACGACACTCACAACGTGGGCGACATTTCTGTTAACTCTATCTCTTATGAATACAAAGCACCTGTGTATGTGCTCACCGACCAGCCAACCACTGAAGACCACTACGATGCTACCGGTTTGGACGCAGAAGCAGTTTACTACTACTATGTGAAGGCAAAGGAAGGCAACGAGGTTTCTCCAATGTCGGGCATTATGCGTGTAGATGGCTTCTTGTCGGTAAAGGTGCTTCCTGCAAGCAATGTGGGCGTTGACGCATTCACTTCCAACTGGGAATATCTGCCAAAGGCTAAGGGCTACTATTTGCAACCATATCGCTACGATGTGGCTGCTGAAGCAGGTGTGTTCTCTGCTCTTAACGAGAAATTCTCTAAATCACTTGATGGCACAATCGAATCGCCAATCACATCAGTCACTACTCCAGATGATTTGACTGATTGCCCAGGTTGGAGCGGTCGCAACCTTATCGCTGCAGCAGGTATGCTCGGTGCTAACAGCGGTCGTTTCCCAATGAACATGTCGTATGTTCACTCACCAAGCATGAATCTCTCTCGCAACGGTGGCGCATACACCGTGCGTTTGAAAGCTCATGGCACTCCTGGCGACATCTTGAGCATCTACCACGTTGGTTATATGGAAAACAACCAGTTGGTGATGCACAAGGCCACTTTCGATGCTAATGGCAATATCGATGAAACTTGGGAAATGAAGGACGGTGACTCTGAAACCATTCTCTCATTTGAAGAAAACAAGATGAAGCCATTCCTTCTCGATGAGGTAGAAGTGACTCAAAAGGTCAACAAGGGCGACATCAGCACCGTAACTCTCCCAGAAATCAAGATTGAAAATCCTCAAACCACTTCTTACGACTTCAGCAACCTTGTGGCAGGCACACGTTATGGCTACACCGTAACTGGTTGGCGTCTCGATGGCTTCGGTGGCGAAGAAAAGTCGGAAACTTCACAAATTGAATATGCCGATTTGCAAGAGCCCTCTGGTATCACCGACGCCGCTGCTAACGGCGAACCACAAGTGAGTGCAGTGGGCAACATTGTGAACGTGACTTTGGCACAAAATGCACCTATCTACGTGTTCAGTGTTGAAGGTCGCACACGCCAAGTGGTGAACGGTAAGGTGGGTGTGAACTCAATCACCCTCGAAAGCGGAAAAGTATATATCGTGAAGGTGGGTGGCCGCGCTTATAAGGTAGCAGCCCTCTAATCCCCTCTCGTTTTAGTATATCACAAAACCAAAACAGGCGGTACACAATAGCGTGTGCCGCCTGTAATTATTTTTGGTGCAATCATTGCAAAAAAAACGGGTCAGTGGATAATTTCTGGGTATAGATTATGCATTGTTTCCGAATCGTGAATGGAATCAAAACAAAAACATAAAAAACAGTCTTGGGGCAAAGTGGAATGCTTCGCATTTGGCGGTGCGACTGTGCGCTTTGCGTCATTGGAAACGAGTTTCCATGCCGCCAACCACACAATCACTCCGCCACCCTCTTACGAGGGCTCACCACATTGCACCAAGGATAAAAACCTCTCGCCGTTTCACGGCGAAAAACCCCTGATGATAACATGATTTACAGGAAGGAGGTCGTGTCAAATCTCCCAAAACGATTTTGCATGGTAGGGACGCGATACTTCGCGTCCGCATCAAATGGTTGATATTCAATATGATATTACAATTATGGGCGGACGTGAAGTATCACGTCCCTACCGGGTTGGTTTTTCGCCGAAGGCGAGCGGTTTTTATCCTTTTGGCGATGCCGCCGCCCTCTCTGGGTAGGGCGGCGTTGGTGATGTGGTGTGGCTGATTCAAGCCTCAGCCTCAAACCACAAACCAAAGGGACGGTTCTTTTGGTTTGCAAAAAAAATATCTTTGACTGCCATAATTTGTCAGCCACATTTACTAACTTTGCAAAACAATCTTGATTAGCATGAGAATACTCCATTTATCAGACACCCACAATTGTCATCGTCGGCTAAAGGCATTGCCTGAGGCTGATGTGGTGGTACATTCCGGTGATTTCTGCATGGTCGGAAATGAGGCGGAAGCGATAGACTTTCTGAACTGGTTCTGCGACTTGCCATATCGTCAAAAAATATTCATATGTGGCAATCACGATGAATGTCTTTATGGTGCCGATGTCGACGGGTTGGATGAGAATGTGCATTATCTTTGCAACTCCGGAATCGAGATTGATGGTATCCGGTTCTATGGTGTGCCAATGTTCATGAGCGATTGTATTACTGAACGTCAAAGTCGCAACTACGATAGAATCCCCGATAAAACTGATGTGCTGATTACGCACTCTCCGGCCTATGGTATCCTTGACTATGATGATGAAATAAACTACGGTTCGCGCGAAATTTTATCAAAGATAGAAACTCTCCACCCCAAAGCTCATCTTTTCGGGCATATCCATCGCCAGCATGGTATCTTGCGCCAAGGTGACGTAGTATTCTCCAATGGCGCAATCATGAACGAAGATTATTCAAAACTAAATACCCCCAATTTAATTGAAATCTAATTATGTCAATACCCTCACTTAAACGCCTTTTATGGGTAATGAACGAGATTCTCGCTGCATCATCCTTCGGTATAACCCGCAACGAGATAAGCGACAAATGGGCTAATTCAATAAAGAACGATCAGAACGAAACAGAAATTTCGGAGCGAACTTTCCATCGTATCAAAAATGATTTGATGGAACTGTTCGAGTGTGAGATTATCTGCAATCCTACTACCAAGAGATACTCGGTACAGATTCCGGATGATTTCGGTTCAGATGAGCAGCTTACATTGCTCGGCATACTTCTGATGAAGGAAAAGAAGTCACGAAAAGATACAACTATCAATGAAATTCTACAAATGCTCACCGTAGGTAATGACATTCCTAATGATGATATGCGCGCAGCCCGCGACCTTTCATCAGCTTTAAGCCGATTGCCTCAACTGTACTCATCTCAATTCCTTGAACTTGCCAATCGCGGAGGAATCAATGGAGCAAATCAATCGGAAAAAGATGAATACTATTGCAACTATGTGTGCGTATGGAATGACAAGGATTTCAAGATCACGCGCCTGTGGTTGTCAATCGGATTTTATGAAAACGAAGTGGATTTCTATGTAGTAACTGATGAAGATAATCCTGAGGAACGTCAACGCAATGCATTTGACATCGGTCTTAAAGATGGAGTCCGCTATCGTGGTGGCTACTATTGGCACAAGCCTTCCGACAATAATTTGTTCTCATTGAGTTTCGACAACAAACCGAATATGGAAGAGGTGAGGAAAAGAGCCGAAATACTTCTATCCAGAATAAAAAAATTGACTCCAAGAGGTAAAAAGATTGAGCGCTGACAAAATTTGGCAGCGAATAGCCATAATTTTGTGCTGTAAAACATATCAAGCACCTGCGATATAGCATTGCCGTTCAGAAATCTTTTTGTAATTTTGCAATCAAACATCAAAATTTGATTACAAAACAGACAGAATAAAACGACATACGATATTGCATAACTTGCAATGACCGCCATCCGATTCGGTTAAATCTGGTAAATCTAACGAGGAATCAGCAGATGGAAGTCAGTGGCAAGCCGTGTATCCTCCATGCGAGGGCGCAGGCTGCTTTTGCTTCAATCTTGATTCCGGGCTTACCAGAGCCTTACCGAAAGAGCGAACCAAAAGAGTGTTGTGTCCTCTTTTTTTGATGCAACCGGGAAAGCCGATGCCCGAAACCAAGTAAGCGATTTAAACTATTTATTAAAATGGCACTTTGGAAAGTAACAGTAAAAAAAGGTGGAAATGTCAACGGCATGAAACTTGAAGCCGGCATGTCGGTGGAAGTCTCTACAAAATCAACCTCCGACCCTATCAAATACGGTGACGGGATGGACGCAATCGCTGATGCGTTCAGCTCCAAATACGGTTTCGACAGCCGCAAGTTCCGCAGCATCAATATGCAGTATCAACTTGAATCAAAAGAAATTTTAAGTCTACAAATGAGTCTCAATCAGCAATTATCGGAGCTATATGCTTCAAAATTTGAGGGATTAAATAGAATCTTCTCAGAGTTGCAAGAGCAACAGATAGATGACTATTCAGGGCCACTTCTTCTTCACGTCTGGGAAGAAGAATACAACAATGCTCCAATTAAATTAATGGTTATCGGGCAAGAAACCAATGGATGGAATGCTCCAATTGACACCTGTGACGACATAGAAAAATCTATGGAGAGCTACAAAAATTTCAATTTGGGCAAGGATTATCCCAACTCTAATTTCTGGCCGTGGGTTTATGAGATTAACCGACTTCTCGGAAACTCGGATACCAATTGCTTCGTATGGAACAATATATTAAAGTTTGGCAAAGAATGTGACAAAGGACGCCCCGTTCAAGATGTAACCGATCGAGAGAACAATTATTTCAATGTCATAGCCAATGAAATTAATATTCTTACCCCCGACGTGTGCCTCTTCCTAACGGGCCCTTACTACGACAATGATATCAAGGCAAAATTCGATGATGCGGAATTCATTGAATTTGATGATTATCCTATACGTGAAGTTGCCCAAATAAAAAGTAAGTACCTGCCGGAGCACTCATATCGAACTTATCATCCCGGATATGGCAATAGATATTCTGAGTGGTATCATAAAGTTTTCGAATCAATTGTTGAACGCATTAATTCTAATAAATGAATAGCGTTGTACTGGCTATCGGCAACGGCGGATGCAACGTTGCCGATAGCATTCGCAAACGATGCGAAAAACTTGGTGATGCACAATACATGTTTTGCGACACCGATGTTGAAGACCTGCACCGACATGGCAAAGCAGGCGACAAATTCATCGCCCTCAAGTCGGACGAAACTTGTTTAGCTGATGTAATCACGGCGGACGTAAATACGGTGCTTGTCGTAGCTACTCTTGGTGGCGAAACAGGCAGCAAATTTGCGCCGATCGCAGCGGCTCAGACTAAAAAGTCGGGAGCGAAGAATGTGATTGCTATCGCCACCGCACCCTTTGCTTTCGAAGGCGAGAATAAGCGCGCAAGAGCTCAAAAAGCGGCCGTAGAACTGTCGGATGTCTGCGACAAAGTAATTCTTCAGGATAACGAAAAGCTGATTGCCGATTATCCCGAGCTAAATATTCTGACAGCTTTTGAATATGCCGACAAAGCCATTGCGGATTCTATTGAAACCTTGAATATTTTAGCTTGATGTCATAACTTTATAACGATGATTGGAAGTGACTTAGAAATGATGCGCAAGCGCTATGACTTTCTATCTGAACTTGTCAAAGATTACAAGTCGGTAGATGCCTTCTTTGCCGATAAAAAGGAGTGGTTCGATATTGTCGGAATCGAATTGACACAAGGGGAGAACTCTTTGGGCGTCTATTTCGAACTTGGCGATGGTCAATATCAGTTTTTTTCAATCAACCAAGAGCCGGGTCAGGCAATGCTGGTAGACCCAATAGTGATGTTTCAGGATGGGTGTTGTGCAAGTGCTGAAATAAATATTTTAACAAAAGAATACGTTTAATCAACCAAAATATAATGGACAATACAACTATTTGGAGCGGTCATACTGTATATGGCAATGCGAAAGAAATAGACGCCGTCATTGCCGCAGACGGATTAATCAGTATTGATGAATCCGATGTCGCGTCGATGTTCACAGATGGCGGAGTAATTTATGTCTATACCTCCAAAGGAGCAACCTTAAATGAGGCGATTGACATAATTCTCAATTCTATCCATATCAAACAGGAGGATTTATCAAAACTTCTAATCCAGGTATGGGCTGGAAAGAGTTTTAAGATGTCAGATCTCACCCCCATCATAGAATTGCTGAGTAATCCCAACTCAGATATAGAATTGACATGGGGCGTGTGCATGGAGGATAATTGCTCCAATGAGGTCAAAGTGACAATCCTGGCGTCATAAAAAAATAAGAATATATCATCAAAAGACGTGGACTGTCAACATTTGGCTGCCCACGTTGCTATCTTTGCATCGATAAATAGACATCAGCCCGGTGGCGGAATGGTCTGACGCGCCTTATATTAGATGGAAGGTGCCCCGGAAGGGGGCGTGCAGGTTCGAGTCCTGCCCGGGCTGCAAAATATAAATGTTATGGAACAACCGGTTATATTCCTCGATTTCGATGGTGTGCTCAACACAGAGCAGTATCAGGCTCGGCTTGCTATAGAGGGTAAACCGAAAAAGGATGCGTGGGGTCCCTTATTCGACCCTCGTGCGGTTGCCAATCTGCAAAAGATAGTTGAGGCGACAGATTCCCGGATTGTTATTTCGTCTTCTTGGCGATATATCCATAAGTTAGGCAGTCTGCGCATGATGTGGGAGGTGCGTGGGCTACCATGCGGGATCCATGACGTCATACCACACGAAGCGACATACATCTCGCGTGGTGAGGATATCGATTGGTATCTGGAAAAGCACGGGAGGTTGAACTATGTGATTATTGATGATGTTGATGATTTCTTCGTATCGAAACATGACCATTATGTTGAAACAAACCCTATTGTCGGCATTACTGAAACTGATGCATAAAAAGCGATTGAAATACTGACCAAATGATAAAAAGAGGAACTACATTAGGAACCGGGCCATTAGTGACATTGTACATTACCATAAAGGAATGGACAATGGGGAATTATGTATTCTTTGAAGCCCGTTTGAAGTCTGGAACGACCATTGAGGTTGATTGGGGCGACGGTCAGACATCCATGCTTGCGCCGCTTGATACATGTTTGTCAAGAGTAGATCATTTTTACAAAGAGCGTGGTTCTGAAATGGATTATATCATAAACTTTTATTCGGAAGACCGCAATTCTCTGTTGGAATTATATAATGGTGTGTGCGAAGTGCATGTTGAGGCAGCCTATTTCATCCATTGCTATTCATTGACTAAACTCCGTATTCCCTATGTAGAAGGCTCCTCTTTAAGACATTATCTCGGATCTTTAAATATTTGGGCGTGCGGTAGCCTTGAAGAACTGAATATTGACTACTTTAACGGTGAAATGCTCAACACAACCTTTGGGATGTCCATGCCGAGACTGAAAAAGCTGCAATGCAACGGTAGCGATTATCTTGAAGAAATTGATTTACGTGGCTGCAACGAGGTTGAAACATTGGTTTGCAGAAGCTGTCATCGTCTTAAGAAAATAATATTGAACAACAGCTCCAAACTGCGTAGCGTCGACTTTGACGGCACAGCACTTTATAAAGACTCTATGAAATTCATATCCAAGATTATTGAAAAGAATACAACAAATGAATAGGTTCAGGCTGCAACTTCAGGAAATAGAATCAAATATCACGGCTATTGCCGGAGCAAATCTTGATAGTGATTCCAAATGGATGAGAAACAGTGAGATGTTGTGTTCTGTTAAAGGATTGCTTTCTGACCGTCAAACATTGTTGAATAAAATGTTCCAACCCACACCGGAGGCAATGCGGCATTTTAATGCCGTAAACAATAGGCTTTGCATTCTTTCGCAACAATTTCAAGAACGTATGCGGAAACTTAATGAAAAACGGTCTTTGATTATGGATTGCCACGATTTCGATGATGATTTTGAAATTGAAGGTCGTCTGTCATTTTCATTCAACGATGAAAATTCGGTGCTTAAATTGGAGGAAGACAACTATTTTGGCTCCGATTTTACCAAGATGATATGTTTGATTGATTCGCTGATACATCACGAAGCAGACTGGCATGCTCTCGAATGTATATATTTGCAGTCACGTAATTTTGATGATAACCTGAACTGGAATAATGACTATCCTTTCATCGGGCGTGGGGAATTTAAGAATATAAAAATCTGCTATGCCGTGCATAACCTCACTGACCATTTAGGGTATTCAATCCCGGACCTGATCCGACTTAATGATTTTTGGGCAGAAGTACGCCTGACAGTCCAGAGCATTACAGAACAAGACGGCACAAGATACATTCCGTCAACTTTATAACTTCAGATATGACAGTACAAGAATTATTCAAATCTTTAGGTTTCAAGGCTATCTCTGATGCTCTCCTGCATACACATAATCGTCATGAGTTAACGGTTCATGACCTCGCAGGTTACAAGATGGCATATGACCGGTTATGCAACATGGAGTTTAACGGAGAAGGAGGGGAGGTGACATTCACCGTGACTCCACGAGAAGAGTGGGATGACTTTCATTCCCTTCCATTGCTTGCTGATAACGTAGAAGGTGATGTGTTCGAGAATATAGTAGGCAAGACCATTATAAGACCGACAAACAATCCATTCACCGATGCAGAACTCGCGGGAGCTATTCTATGGGGAGCGACTTTCTACGGATTTACTCCTAAACAACGAGAAGAACTATTTGAGGAAGAATTTTCACCAACCGTTCCGACACCGATTGCAATGCAAATTAAAAGACTCAATCTTAAGAAAGACCTTATGTATTGTCGGAACAGAAAGATTAGAGATGAGTTGAAGAAAGAGATGAAGTCCACATCTCCTGACTATACGTTTTCGAGTGAAGCAATGATATGGCAATTTAACCAACCATCCAAAAGGAAACTTAACAGAAGTAAGCGCAAGCGAGAATACAGGATAGACAAACGAATTGAAGAACTTTGGCGACTCCATAAGATTCAATTACTCCTTGATTTGCTCAGAAATGATATAGGTGTTGTGCCTGACGGAATTTCAAACCTAATTAAATCAGCGACATCCATAAAAATAACAAGCTATGAATCGTGTCCATATACAATGCTGGGCAGAGTGGACTATCTCGCTGACCTTTTGCTCAATACCGATTATCGCGTTGTAGATGAATCATCCTTTGAAGAATCGGCTGAATGCATCTGTGTTATTCTCACATCCACACAGCACCAATGTTCGGATGAGGAGCAGAAACAGCTGAAATATATACTTGCAAAATATTTTGGAAAAACCAAGTGGCAACTGTTAACAGGTCACGATAACAGCCTTGAATGCCAACTGAGAATAAAAATCATCGGGTTAAAGGCCATCCAATAATATCCATTTCCTAAGACCGGATTATCATATTATTTGGGTTCAGTGGAACATTCCTGAGGATAGATTATGCAATGTTGCCGAATCGTCAATGGAACCAAAAACAAAAACATAAAAAACAGCCTTGGAGCAATGTGGAATGCTTCGCATTTGGCG
>OIYS01000434.1_pt1 | contig 29628 bp, 19 predicted proteins | sample 1588271 | NCBI WGS metagenome assembly OIYS01 (sample SAMN03283286) | human gut metagenome | biome: human-associated habitat; material: feces | host: Homo sapiens | place: Peru | collected 2012
AGCTCCCAATACTGCGCCGTTGCTATTATTGCGACCTTTATCTGCCTCGACAGTTGCAATAGCTTTCTCGCTTGTTTTATATCCGCATAATTCATTTTCAAAATTGCCGTTTATCAGTGTACCTTTTTCGGCGCTTTCCCTAAGATTCCAGTCATCTGTTATGCCGCTTCTAGTTTTATAGAACATATTCAATGTGAGTAATACTTTCGTTTGCTCACCGCTATTAAAAGTAACCTTATACTCATGCCACTTTCCAGCCCAAACACTTAGTCCCATATGCCAGTTTTGTGCATCAGACACGGAACGCAAATTGTCATATTTTAAGTTATCATCTAAAAGATCGCCTGTTTCGCTTCTTATTTCAGATGGCAGCAGTTGATTGCCGTCAGCCGTTAGGACGCCTATAAGGGAATTATTGCTGTTAGTGGAACAAAACCAAAAACTCCAAACATATTCAGTATTCGTATTTACCTCAATTTCCTTATAAAACCAGGCATTGTTATATGCCTTATCGGTAGCACCTAAAAGTACACCTTTTGTGCCGCCTCGTCCCTTGCTGTCTCCAATCTCTGCTTTAGCAGTTTCTTTTGTTTCATAACCGGTTAAGCCATTTTCAAAATCTCCGTTCTCTATTAAATTAACCTCGCCGTTCGCATTTGTCAATATGACCGCAACAGGTAAAGAAACAGCAAACAATATTAAAGCCGATACTATCGCTAAAGACCGTTTTAAAAGCAAACCAGTAAAAAGTTTTTTCATTATATTTCCCCCATTAATATTTATTTTAGAAGATTCGGTTTTAATCAAAGCTAAAGCTGAAACTCATCCAACTATACCCACGCTGTCAATACTTTGAATAAACTTCCGCTGCATAATTAAATACATTAAAAGCATCGGAGCAACAAATAACAACGCACCGGCTTTAATAATACCGGTTGTAACTGCCATTTCAGCATCAATTCCGGCATTAGTAATATACATTCTCAAATTTGTCAGGCGCACAGACAATGTATTGTTATTTGAAAAATACATTACCGAAAGAAAATACTCATTCCAATACCATATTACAGTTAATATAAGAACTGATACTATCGCTACTCCGGAGGAAGGCATTACTATTTTCAGAAAAGTTTTCAGAGCACTTGCTCCATCTATTGATGCTGCCTCCTCAAGTTCACGAGGCAATCCTTTAAAAAATTGCATATAAATAAAGATAACCAATCCGGAGCGTAATCCGACTGAAAAAATTGCAGGAAGATAGAATGTAAGCGGGGTATCAATGATACTTGGTCGAATATCTTTCTGAATTATTATACCTATCAGCCTTAGTATTCCTAATATATCGAAATTGCGAAAATTAACATATGATGGAATCACCGTCATTTGAGAAGGAACAATTATGCTAAAAATCAACAGTGTTATAAATATATTTTTCCCGCGAAAATTAAATCTGGAAAAACCATACGCTGTAAATGCGCATGTAATGACTTGCAACATTGCACTGATTATATTTACAAGGATTGTCCAAGCAAATGTCTTAATATAATCCATTGTTGACCACGCCACTCTAAAATTCACTAAAGAAAACTCTTTTGGTATCCATACAACGCTATTGTCGGTATACTGTTCCTGAGTCATAAGCGCCTGACTTATCATTTGAAAAAGCGGAAAAAGAATGATATAACCAACAGACAATATCAACACCCATCTTAAAAAAAATATAATCGTTTTGCTTACTTTTTCTTTTATATCATTGTTATAAATTCGCATTGACACACCTCCTATTCCCAACGCTTTATACATAAGCGATTATATGCCAATAATATCAGTCCGGAAAATGCAAAAGCAAAAGTAAAATATGCCCATAGCATTGCGGAACTGCGACCGAAAACCTGAACCTGAATAAGATTATATGCCTGCTTAATCACTTTATTGTCTTCAGATAAGCATAGTTCAACCATCGTATAGATTATCACAAGAAAAATTATGTTTTTAAGCATTGGAACAGTTATATACCAAAATTCTTCCCATTTGCTTGCTCCTTCTACCCTTGAAACTTCATAAAGCTGTGACGGTATAGTTTGAAGACCGGATATAAACAGCACTGTTTGAACGCCAATGCTCCATATTAAAGAAAATATTTTTGAAATGTAAACAGAGAAAAATTCAACAATTTGAGCTGAAAATCCCATTTCTCCTAAAACCTTATCAAAATCTATCATATCCCCCATATAGCTGTTAGAACTGCCTAAAGACATTGAAACAGGTTCTCCGTAACCAGACTCATTTATCATTTTCATAACAACGCCTGAAGCGATTATGACAGGCAAAAAAAACAACGCTCTTGCAAATAAACGACCTTTAAACTTCTGATTTAAAATGCAGGAAAACACTAAGCTTAAAATTACAATTATCGGCATAGAATAAGCGAATGATGATAAAGTATTGCGTAAGTTTTTTGTAAAATCGCCGTCTTTTAAAAAAATGTATTTATAGTTTTCTATTCCCAACATTTCAAAATCCAATCCACCGCTCGAGCCCAGTTTTACATCGGCAAACGAAAAGATTATTGATTGAATAAGGGGTGAAAGGAAGAAAATTAATATTCCGATAAACCAAGGCAGTATAAAATAGAAACCTGTTTTGGCATGTTGCGCTTCTATTCCTTTTATCCTCTTTGATTTATTTGCACTCACTTGTTTTCCCCCCTGAACATAAAGCTTTTAGGTTCTATTTTACCCTCCGAAAGAACTATCGGAGTATCTCCGTAATTTACCCATACACTTATTCCGTTATCAAAATCAGTTCGCCGTATATTTTCGGAAATAAGACTATGTTTTATTATCTTACTTCCATTAATAGCTTTATAATATTCCTTGCTTTCATCGGCAAGTTCAGATATCATTTGAATATTATCTGCCAACAGGCTGACTGCCAATGCCGAGTGTTTTGAAGAAGCAGATTCTGTGCTATATCTGTCGGTCAACATAAAGGACAGTCCGATACCGCTTTCTATAGAGTTTAAAAACTTTACTCGCTGATTCATTGCGGTATTAACAGGACTTGATGTTATATCCACCATTCCTTTAAATATAATTTCATAAAGCGGAATATCTGCATCTAAAATATCATACATTGAGGATACTAAAGGAGCATTTATTATTTTGTCCGAAACGGCAGCGGCATAGGAGTTTGCTTCACTTACCATAACCGTAAATCCGTTTTTATGAGCATTTTCAATAATACTTGTCGCTTCACTTTCTGTTTTTCCCCGTACAAAGTATTCTTTTGAATCATAATCAGAATATGCCATATTTCCAAGAGTGGAAAAACTTATACCATGAATATCCATTCCTTTTGCAAAATCAAATAATTTATCTGATGCCTCACCCAAAAGCGCACGATTAAGTAAGACATATCGTGATTGGTTGCTTTCCTGATTTCTTAACGCAATAGAATAATAGTATTGATACGCTGTAAATGAGTTTGCTGATTTAGCTGCATTGAAAATTTTTGAAAAACCGTTTGAAGAATCCCTAAACTTAACAATGTCAAAATCTACAAAAAATCCTATTCCGGTTTCAGTACAATAATCCTTCAATTTGTTGAAATCTTTTTTACTGCCGAAAGCCGTTCCGAATTTATAACCTCCGGCAATTTCTCCGACATCAAGTCCTGATTTGCCGAAACCGCTTAAAACGACATCAATGGGTATTGCACAAACTTCCTCTACCTGCTTTATTATTTCAAGCGCTTCGTTAAAGGTTGTTACCGAAATTGTTTTTTGAAAAGGCACCCCAAAGAATAAAGATTTTTGCCTTAAACCGCCCAATATATTCAATGTAATACCTTTTTCGGATATTTTTTTATCGCCGATTTTATAGTTTTCAATTAAATAATTACGATAAACGCAAGCCATTCCGGAATAGTCAGCTTTTTGATTTGTAAGCGGATAATATCCGATACTCAGTTTCTTATAACCTGTCATTTCCTCAGTAATATTTTCAACGTCTGTGGTCTGACCGCCTTCATAAGAGACGGCCGAAATATTGCTTCCGCGAAGTTGAAATGTTGAATATACTCCTGACCATCCGATTTTGCTGTCTCCGACAATTGCATCAACAGAAGCTGACGCTGCTCCCTCTTCGATAATTCCGCAAATAGCCGTATTGCCGTTTTTTGCACCGAATAGAGGGATACGAATTATTTCGGTATTTTCATATTTTTGACTTTGATAACGGGCCGGATCATTTCCGTAAACATTTTCTTTGTATTCGCGCAAATCAATATCGGATCGTTCATCAGTATACATAAGAGCTCCGCTGCCAGAAGGAATTACAATATACTGCTCCTCTCTATTTGAAGTGTTTTGTGCACTGCACAGAAAAGGCGCTAATGATAATCTGTAAACAAGGTTGTCATATTCGATTATCTTCTTAGGCTCTATTGAAATGCATAATCCATTATTGCGCAGAGTGTACTCTACAGGGACGATTATTTCAAGTTTATCAAAGCAATAATATACAATAAGACCATCAGCTGTTTTTTTGCTGCCCATTCGACCGTTTTTAATTATTCCGGTATAGCCGTTCATAGTTTTTATAGCGGATTTATTTTTCTTTGAGACATATTCAAGCATTAATGGCGCACCCATCATATTATTGGCGCGACCTCCGGTTTTCCCGGTTTTGTAATAGTCATATGGAATAGACGACCAGGTATTTCCGTTGATATCACTTAATATTACACAAGCTCTTTCCTCATCCCAATAAAGCGTATAATTACTGTTTTTTGCAATGACTCCGCTTTTTACGCCGCGCCCAACCTTAAGCTTGTCATATGGAGTACGGGCAATATTTTCAGTACTGTTATTATTTTTGCAGGCTGCAGATGGCATAATCACTGCAATAGCCATCATAAAAACTACAAAAGATTTCCACAATTTCATATCCCGAGTCTCCTTAACGATACACGACTTCAATAAATACTGTATGAATAAATGAATAGAACTGTTGAAGCAATATTACAATCATAAAACATAAGAAAATAACTATTGCCATTGCGATCAATGTAAAAATTGCCGTCCAAATAAATCTAAAGAAGTCAAATTCATGAATTATCATTGTGCCTATGCAAAGAAGTATGCCTGTTAATATAAGACAAACAGTTATTATAGTTGTTAAAACTGTTTCTTCTTTCAAAAGTAATATGTTAGACATTATTAGATAAAGTATGTTACCTACGATCTGCGGAAATAAGCTATAACATGTAACAATATATACTTCTTGTATATGGCCTTTTCCCTCCGCCAAAACAGAGATTGCCCAGTTACATACAGACCAAAGAATCACCACGCCTATGCTACCCATAAGCGTAAATACGGCATTGTATGTTTCGACGCTGAATTTAGAATGCGCAAAACCAGTGTAAAAATCCTTTAATACTACGGACAAATAATACGAAATCAATAAAACAGTTGCAATTAAAAGAGATCCTTGGTTGTTATATTTAATCAATCTAAATCCGTCAAATGGATGAAAGCAAAGCTTTATGGGCAATGTTAACTTAAGGGATTTTATATCAGGGATTTTGCCGCGTTTTTTCATCACAAAAAATACAATCGTAACAGCGAGTAAAAAAACAATAATCAAAAAGATCCATATGAAATTATCTTCCAGAAAATCGTTGCGCACATATTCAAAAGCCTGATCGTAAATACCACAATCAAATCCCTGTTTTGCAAAATTCATAGCTTCCTTGTAGTTTTTATCCGAAAGCGCAGCTTTTGCCAATCCTTTATACGCCAGTTGATTGTTGCGGTCAAGATTTATTACTTTCTCCCATAACGGTTTTGCATCATCATATTTTCCACTGTTTGTAAGAAAAAGAGCCTTTTGCACCATCTTACCATAATCATTGATTTTGTATACAGCTATATTTTTCTTATTATTATCAAGAATATATACTTTATCCAGTCCGACAGCTATTGAAACCGCCGACTTAAATGTGCCCCGCTGTTCTCCTTTTTTTACGCCTCCTCCGAAAACAGTTAGCAATTCACAATTTCTGCTATATACAAAAACCTTTCCGTAAGTAGAGTCAAGGGCATAAATATAGCCTTTTTTTTCATCGATTGAAATAAAATTCTGAACTCTGTTTCCGACAGCCAATCGTGCAAATCCTTCATCAGCAAAATTAAAATTGTCAGAATTTGAAACAATTCGGTTAATATTATTCTTCATAACATTATTACCGGTCGGGCCCAAACAACGAATCTGCCCGCTTTGCGAACTGTAAACGGATAGAGCTCCGGTTGTTGTATAAAGCAATCCTTCATCATTCATACACAGATCAGAAAATTGGTACGGTGTTTTTTGAATTTGATTCGATCGCTGCTCATCTGTTAAAAACCATCTGTTCCAAATAGTATCAAGCATATCTCCGACAGAAGCTTTTACCTTATTAGCACCGAAGAATCCATCTGTGGTACCATCCGGTGCAAAAACCAAAGCACCGTAATATGAGCCTTTACACAGCACATATAAATAATCGTTTTTATCTACAGTCATTTGCATGGGTAAGAATTCAAAATCATCCGGGATGATTTCAGAATTCGGACAATGAATTTTCTTCTTCAGATGCCCGTCGATATCACCTATCAGGATTCGTTTATTATCAGTATCTGCAATGTAAATATCCCCGCTGTCTGATATTGTTATTCCATTGGCATTTGTGAATTTTTCACCATCAAAATCGGATATTATCGTTTCCGGCTTTTCATCATTAACAATTATCAATCGTGAATTTCCGCTGTCAAGGATATACAACCTACCCGAAGAATCCACTGAAATATCAGTCGGATTATTAAATGGAGACACTGCGAGACTACCTGAGGATACAATATTATCCACTTCAAACATTGCACGGCTTCCAACTAAAAGCCGTTTTCCATTTTTCTGCCAATATGTATAACTATCATATGGAATATTATCTAATTCCTGAGCCGATACCGCTGTTCCCGAACAAAGGAGAAACAATATAAATATTAATGCTATTATTCTTTTCATTATTGTCCTCCGATTACTTAATACCTGCACTACTCATAGTTTCCATTACATTAGATTGTGATACAAGATAAACTACAATAGGCGGAATCATTAACAAAACAGTGGTTGCCATAGCGCTGCCTGAACGCGCTATGCCGCCGTTCACAATTGTACTCATAACATTTGGAAGCATTTTTAATTCTTCCGTAAAAATAGTTCCGGACGGTTGCAATGACCATAAATCACGAAACGAAAATAAACAAAGAGTCATCCATGCCGGCTTTACAATCGGCATAATTATTTTCCAATATATTTGCAAATCGTTTGCACCATCAATATGTGCCGCCTCAATCAGCGCATCTGGAACACTGCCGTCCATATACTGTTTTATCAAAAATACACCCATTGTTGATGGCAAATACGGCAATATATATATCCAATAGGTATCAATCATAGATAGTTTTGAATATATAAGATACCGCGGTATCTCAAGTGTATACGCTGTGTACAGCAATGAAAATTGTACTAACCAGAAAATGAATGCCAAGCCTTTAAATTTTCCTTTTGATAGCACAAAAGCCGCCATTGAAGCCACAATAATATGAAGTGTTGTAGTCAGAATACTTACAAAAAAACTGTTAAAAACATATCTTGAGAGGGGCACCGAAAGGCTTGATATAATATTGGGAAGTTCGGTATAGTTCTGCAAAGTAGGTCTTACGACAAAGAAGCGCGGCGGAAAAATCATTAATTCCTCAAGAGGTTTAAATGAAGTTATAACAGAGTATGCAAGAGGTAATACAGCAAATAAACCCATTAAAATGAGACCTGTAAATACAATTACGTTGCCCGCTTTTGAACGCGTAAAACGTTTGTATTGTTTTTTTTCTCTCATGTTTTCACCTACCTACGGAATCAATTATTTTACCTATTATTATACGCGAACAAGTCATAAGCAGAAATAATACTACAGAAATTGCTGCAGCAACACCCATTTCATAACGCACGGTTCCCATATCAATAAGATGAGTTATAATAGTCTCTGTCGAATAGTTTACACTCGGATGACCTGTAAGGGTAATACATATCTGACCGACAGAGAATGCAGAGGCAATCTGCATAACGGCACTAAAAAGAAGTATATTCTTCATGTAGGGGAGTGTTATGTACCATAACTCAAACCAACGATTCTTGATACCGTCTATCGCACCGGCCTCGTATAATTCGGGATTTACATTTTGCAAGCCTGCAATATTTGCAAGAAATGATACTCCCATGCTCATCCAAAGTTGCACAACTATCACTATCGTCAATGTATAATTCGGGTTTTTCAGCCATTGAATAGGTTCGGTTATAAGGTTCAGTGACATGAGCATACTGTTTATGTATCCATAGCTGTCTCCGCTGAAAAGCACCTGCCAAATAAAATATGCATTTCCCATAAGTGCCGGCGAATAGCAAAGAAAAGACAAAACGCTACGAACAATTGGCGAAAATTCATTTATAAACCAAGCCAAAACAAATGATAAGGCGAAACCCGCCGGTCCGGTTATAACCGCAAATATCAATGTGTTTTTTAATGCTACACCAAAAATTTCATCTTTTAGTAAAATAAAAGTATAGTTATCAAGACCTATAAACCTGATTCTTCCCACTATGTCATACTCAAAAAAGCTTAATACGATTGATGAAAATATAGGTATGACAGTAAAAAGAACAAAAAGTATAAGAAACGGTGCCAGCATCAACTTCATATATAAATATTTTGATATCTTGTTTTTTGGCGGATTTACGGCAATATTATTTATTTTATTTGCCATACTGTTCACTCTTTCTCTTGATTTCATTATCAGCTATAATGCCCCATTTAGCAGTCATTTCATATGGATCCGCTCCATTTGTAGTATTCCAAAATGCTTGATCTATAACTCTTGAAAGATAATAGCCGCCCGGGATTTCCGGAATTTCCTTAACATTATTCCACTGTTCAAGCAATGCTTTCAGACTTTCCCTATCCCAACTTAATCGTTTTAAAGCCTCAACATTTGCTGTATCATGTCTGGCGGATGCACCTAAAATATTTTCGATTTCATTTGCATATGAATATTGAGTGTCCGCATCTGTCCACCATTTTATAAACTCCCATGCCAAATCAGGTCTCTTTGAATTCTTTAAAATTACAGCTGCGGTGCCCCCTCCGGAAACGCTGCGATCAATTGTTCCGTCTCCTCTCACTGTACCGGGTATAGGTGCCATTGTCCATAATTGATTTATTTCAGGAGCTGCCGCCGTAAGCATAGCATACATTGAGTATGATACGACCGCCATTGGCATAAGTCCTACGCGAAATCGATTATAAAAATCATATGTTTTCGGGAAGCCAAACTTGTTATAATAATCAGTCCATTGCACAAATGCCTCTGTTGTATCTGAACTGGCAAGCGTACTCGCAGTCAATGTATCATTATAAATTGACAATCCCCTTTGCATAAGCAGCGTGGGCAATATGTTAAGTGCTCCCACACCGGCATTCACTTGTGACATATCGGTTATTTGTGTATATGGCAGTCCAACCTGCATATTTTGTCGCAGCAAGAGATTTGAAGTATTCAAAAACTCATCCCATGTATTAGGAACCGAAAGCCCCATTTGGTCAAAAATATCGTTTCGGTAGAATAACATATAAAAAATCTGTGTATTGGGTAAACCATAGCTTTTTCCATTATAATTATAAGGAATCTCCGCACCGGTCATAAATCTTTTCATCACTTCATTGTAATCTTTAAATTGTGATAAATCATATAAACCGTCACGCATAGCCAAATTGACCGGTTCCGATCTTGAAACCTGTATTGAACAATCCGGTCCTGTTCCTGAAAGAATACCTTGTAAAAGTGTTGCATTTGTAACACGAATATTCACATGGATTCCGCTTTTTACAACAAAATCGTTACTGGTAAGATTTTTTAAAACCTTAACTTGATCGCGCCCGGAATTTACCCATAGTGTTATTGATTCCTTTAACTCAGAAGTATTTTGCGTTTGATATTGCGAAACAAAAGACGCAAAAAATCTTTGCAATGAGAAAGCTATTGAATTGAATACTTTTACATTTCTATTTGTATCGGTGTTTTCCGGTTCGAATAAAAAGATTGCATCAATATCAACCGGCATTGAGCTTCTTTCATAAACCCATGCACTCAAAGCAGCATAATTGCTATAATAAGTCGACTTATATTGATGCGCATAATACTTGTTCTTCAACATCCGTTCAAGAACATCTTTCATATTGCGCAAATTTGTTGCGGCGCTGCCCGATTTACTTCGGGTGATTTGATAAAGCTCATTTAAAATAGAATCCAAACTTTTAATATAATCATTAATCTTACCGTCATAATTCGGTATTTGAGTAAACAGGCTGTAATCTCTGTTTGCATCCGGATTTTCACCGGTTATCATAACTATGCTTCTATAAAACTCTGCCAACTTATATACCAAAGAGTTAAGTTCGCCACATATCTTTGATAATTCACCCATTGTTACTGATAGAGAGAGCGAATGTTTTCCTTTTTCAAGATATATTCTATACGGATTTTCTTTTTCATCTGTAAAGTTAGTGTTTTTCCACGAACCGCTATATCTGAATTTTATTCGTTTGGCTTGTTCAAACGGAATTTCACCGTCAATTTTTAAAGTGCGGTAAAAAGTTTCGTTTATAGTAGTGTTTTGTCGATAGTTGAAACCAAGTGAATAATACCCTGTTTCAGGAACATTGATATACCAGGTTATTGAATCTCCGGGTCTGTTCCAATTTTTGCCCCCTATATAATTGATGCGACTTTTATATGCATCATGAGGCTCAATATTAACACTTGAATTATCAGAAAGAGGGACCATACTTTTCTTTGAGCGAACCGATGCATCTTCTCCCTCAATAATAATAGATGAACCGCAGTAATCTTTTGATACATTTCTCTTTAAATACTCCGAATAACCGGGCGGAGTAACTATAGGCACTAATGTGATAGTTTTTAATATGAACGGTTGTGAAAGAGAATTAATAGATATTGTATGTTCTCCAGCCTCAAAAGCAAAGACAAATGGCTCATTACTGAAACCGGACGGGTCGGAAATTATATTCGTATACCATCCTTCAATTTTTTGAACCTCCGGTGCAAACTGATTTCCATCCATATCAGTTCGTATTTCACCCTTATTTTGCCAATACAACGGTAAAAAAACTGAATCTGCTTCCTCAAAAGGCAATTTATCATCAATCAAAACCGCAATTTCTGCCGGGTCAGAAAATTCTCCGAGTGCCTTATATTCAAATTTTAAATTATACGCACTGTTTATGGGAATGTTTATTTTCCATGTAACTCTGCCTTCACCGTTAATCCACTCAAGACCATCCCCCAACTTTAATTCCGCTCCATCGGAAAGCACGAAATCACAAGCGCTTATTTTTAATGTTTCTCCGCAACTGTAAAAATCAGCATTGTCAGATAAGTATTTTTTATATGATAAATCAGGCGAAATGTCTTCAATCGTCTTTTCGGTATTTTGCACTGCGTTTTTTGAGGGCTCCGCACAAACGGGTATAATATTTATAGTCATAATTGTCAAAGCAAAAAAAACTGATAATATTTTCCTCATTTTCTCATTCTCACTCCTATTCGTGCATTCTGAAATCAAGATGAGTAGGCAGGGGGTAGACCTGTTTTGTGCGCTCTTGCAGAATGTTTTCGTCAGTTATCCCTGTTTCTTTTTTCAATTTCATCATATACAATTGTTGCCAGATATGCGAAATTGATACTTCACCCTCCTGTATATCACACATTTCAAAGCTGTCATTTAAAATGCTGCACGCTTCATCAACCTGATAAAGATTCATATGCGCAATTGCCTTGTATAACCTAATGCGTCCGTCCATGCGCAATTTTTCAGAAAGTGTATCATATATTTCCAGCCATTGCTCATTTAGATTGTTCTCGGTAAAAATCTTCGCACAATCAACAATTATTCCGCGGCAGTCTTTTTTTAAGCCAACTGCTTTTTTTATATAATCAATCGCCTTTTTAGTATTTTTATATTCATTTCTAAAAAGTAATGCTAAATTTCTGAAACACCATGCCGATTTTCTTATGTCAAGTGATTTTTCCCATGCCGATTCAGCATTATCGATTTCATTGTATATATAACAGAAAACCCCCAGTTGCATTAATGCATACCATTGCTGTTTTCCGCCGGTATCCGCAGCTTTTTCAATCAATTCCCGCCATGCATCACCGGAAACATAGCTTTCCGGTTCATCTTCGGGAGATATTTCCGGAAATTTCCTGTTTTCAAGTAAATACAGCCATTGTTCCTGCTCTTTTGTAATAGATTTTTCCGGGAAACCGCAATACCTGCTTATCGATTCTTTCTGTTGTCTTCTTCTTATAATATTTTCAACAGCCCCCCAGCCCGATCCGAGAATAATATTCTCGCATTTTATTTCTTTTTCTTTCGGGAAAACCTCTGAAAGCATTTTATCTATTTCCGCGCTATCCATAGAAAAATCAACTGCTTTCACTACTGCTTCCTGCGCTTTTAACCAGTTTTTTCCGTGAACTGCAACTTTATCGCACTCTATTGCGCAATATGCCTCCGTCCATTCCCATATATCCTGCGCTTTCATAGGTATATGTTCAAGCTGTGTGTGTGCAAGACCGGCTTGAATTTCTATGTAAGATTGCCCTTTTTCAGAAAGCCATTCTCCCCAATTTCTTCCACCTGAACCACGTCCCCAGACAAAAAGTTTTCTGCCTATCATTTTCCTGTCTGACAACTGCAGCAGTCCTCGTCCGTCTCCTTGTACGGCAGCAATCCACTTTGAATTTTCGTCGGGAATTTTATAAAAAAAATCTTGAGAGCGGACAGAATTTTTGGGATATGATATGTCTTTTCCCTCATAAACCGGCACGGTTATTTTATCAACAACATATTTATCTTCATTATACGAGGATAAAAACGATTCGTCTGTCGGAACTATAATGCGGGTATCGTCTGTTTCAGGAACCGCTATATTACTCCACCAATATGCATATTTGTCATCATCGGATGTATTTTCAATCCTTTCCCTTATATAAAGCAACTTTGATTTTTGAGGCAAATAAATATCTATCGAATAAGTAATCTCTCTGATGCGTTCAAACTCATACATTCTAAGCATGCTTTCGCCGTTTTGAAAGGTATGTATTTCCGCAAAAAGTGGAGAACATGTAAGCGGATTATGTCCCTTTATACCAACATTAAATTCTATGCCCCCGGAAAACCACGCGTTTCGCAATGCCAAATTTGCCGGTTGGAAGACGGTGTTTTTATAAACCAATTCTCTATTAGCTTTTTTATCATACAACGACCACATCCTACCCCCAAGTTCCGGCAAAAAATCAGCTTTGAGATATTCGTTTTCAAGTCGGATTGCTTTAAATACGTGAGGTTTTTTTTTGCGATTATAACCGTCCTGTAGCTTATATGGCAGGATTGTTGAAATCATTCCCTTACCGATTAAGCTCTTTTCTTTTTCAGTAATTTTTTCGGTCGTTTCATATTTTGCATGAATATATGATACATTTTTTAAATCCGGCAATGGATTACAGTCACCTAAATCCGCAGAATTAATAGTTAGATTTTCACAGTGAATCATTTAATAATCTCCCATAAGTTACTGAAATGCTTTCATTTCATTTATGATATTGCAAATCTCTTCGCGCGTTTGTATCCCTAATTTTTTTGCCATTTTACTGATTCTGTAACGAATGGCACGATCTGACATATTAAGGCTTTCCGTAAGTTTGTTATCGTTTTTTCCATGCATGATTCCTTCCAAAATGCAAAAATCCATATTATCGCACGATTTAAGAAATGCTTCGAATTTTATTATTTTTTGAACCGCTGCATCCTCATAATACTCCTCTATATTTGTTTCTTTGTCCGAAGAGGAAAGTCCCGAAAGAAATACAGAAGTATATTCCGATTCGGTTAAAGCGTTATCACTTGTTGTAGCTCTTATTATAATTTTGCAAGGGACAGATATATTTACATGTATTTTGCTGTTGAATTTTTGAACATAACGCCAAAGCTCAATTGCTTGCTTTCCGAGTTCTTCATAATTAAAATCAATTGATGTTAGCGGTATTGAAATTTTTTGTCCGAGTTTAGTGTTGCCCATTCCTATAATATACAAATCTTCCGGGATATTAAATCCATCTTCTATCATTCTATTGATAAGATATATGGCAACCGTATCATTGGCGCACACAACAGCGTTAATATCGCCCTTGACAAACTCATCTATAAAATCATTAACACAATCATGAAGAGGATTTCTGCCGTAAAAAACAAAATCGTTGCTTTTGGGTAACAATTCCCCCTTCACTTTCAGAAAGGTTTTTTCCTTTACTTGATCGGCCAGAGAGTTTTTATTTATTCCAAGTAAAGCGATATGCTGTCGCCCTGTCAAAGATAAATATTGAATAGAATTCTCAACGCTTTCGTCAAGTGCAAAAGATATACCGTTGCAGTGTTTTCGCATCCATGGCGATAAGCAGGCATTCACAACTATAGGATTGAATCCTTTTTTAATCAAACACTTTAAAGTTTCTTCCAACCATGCAGTTGTATAACCGCTGACTATAATTGATGAACTGTCCGGAAAATCAGACCGTGCAGTATTCTCAGCATTATTTATAAATTCCAGTTTATAATCACGTCTTTCCGCCGATTGACGAAACCCGGCAAAAATACTTTTTGTCCAATATGAATCACTGTTTTCCTTTTGTATAATTATAGGCACTGTTTTTTTCAATTTTTTCACCTCACTCAGTTCGATATGCTCATAATTTATTAAAAATAAATCTCTTAATTTGTTATTTTACATAAATATTATACCATTCTATTATTTAATATAAAAGGAAACATTTCAATTATTTTACTCTGAATTATTTCCTGAAAGCACCGGTTTTGATATGTAAATCATTTAAGAAATTCATTTGTATTAAGCGACATGAAAAATATTATCAATGACATCTAAATAACATTTGTTGAAACTATTTTGCGCCATTCATTACAACGCAAATTTTCATCTTCAAAATGAATATCTTCCTCAAGTTCTTCAATATGATTGATTTTTCCCTCAATATAGTCATTTAATCTTTCATGACAGTGATTTAATCGCTCTTTAAGGCCTCCGAATCGAATATCAATAATTTCATATCCGAAGGCTTTGTTTTCATGCATCCATCTTTCTCTGAACTTTCTTGAAAATACTTCTAATAATTGAATACAGAGTTCATAGTCTTTAGATATAATTCTTAATCCTTTTTTATCATCCTTTTTATATGCTTCGCGAGTTCTGTATCCCAGATCATATTTTACAGACATTACTCTGCAAAGCGCTTCTGCCGTATCAAATAAATAATTAAATTCCCCGCCGTCAGTGTTTTTAAGTTCTTCGGCATATATTTTAAACTTTTCAGACCCTTCCGGACATTTATATGCCAAAAAATCCCTTATTCCCAAAAAAGGATCGTTGTAAAACATGAATTTATCCGGATTTTTTGCTTCGCCCTTTGGAATAAATCCGGGAATTTCAGCCGGCAAATCAAGCTTTAAAAAATTATCGAATTCAATTCCAAAAATTGATTTGAATTTTTCTTTTATGCTTTCCTTGTCAAAATTTCCACGGTAATTCTCCGCGAAACTGAAAAGCGCCGGCAATACACTGAAATATGAAGTTTCTGCTCCGTTATCTCCAAAGCACGCTATGCCGGCATGCAGAGCGTCACTGTCTTTAAATGCTTTCAATGCGGCTTCCGACCTTATAATTGATAATTTATTATTTGGAGTAAATCCACTCCATGTCCATGCGCCTCCCAAAAACCAAACAGGTCGATTAAATTTTTTATGGGCCTCAAACATCATATCATAAAATTCTCTGTCATTTCCATAATAATTCCAAAACATTATTTCCATATCATTAGGAACAAGTTTGGTTATCATATCGGTTATTTGCTCAGGCTTTGCATAATATCCGGGCGAAACAATTGAAAAAAACATATCACTGTCTATTATAGACTTAAAGCCGTATTTATTTGCTATTTCTTGAACCTTTTTCATATGCTGGCTCATTATCTCTTGCTTATCGCAATATCCGTATTTTTTTAAATATTTACCGAGTCCTAAATGTGCCGCTTCATCCATGCCGATATGAAGTACATCGGAGCTGCAGCATTCTCTTATACTTTTTATCATGGATTCTATTAATTTATAGGTTCTATCATTATCTGCCAACAAAATATCATCTATATCATGTATTGAATCATATTCGTTCCATATAAAAAGCTGGTTTAAGTGTGCCAAAGTTTGAATGTTAAATATTAATTCTATTCCATTCTTCATCGCATAGTTGTTTATTTCTTGCAACTCTTTCTTGGTGTATTTCCCACGAAAAGCGCCAAAGAGCGGTTCTTCATCAATTTCATATACATCTTCAAGATATAACATAAGTGCGTTATACCCCATTTTCCCAATATAATCGACATACTTTTTCAAAGCCGAAACCTTTAACACACCATTACGTGAACAATCCAATGAAACATAAAGTCTTTTTTTATTATTCATAGTAGTATCGCCAACTTTCAAATAAATTGATTGCTGTTTTATTCAGAAATATAATTGATGAAAACTTGTTAATATATCTAAAACCGCATAAATATAATAACATTATTCGGTTTCTTCGACAAGGAAATGTTTTTCTGATTTTTATTATACCTCTTTCCTAAAAGTCTCTGCTTATTTAGACATTCAAATAATTTAAGGAAATAAATTTGATTTTAAAAACACTATTTTTTCCTTGAACTAATCACACTATATAATTAAAATAAGGTTGTATTACATAATTTAAATATAAAACAAAGAAGGTTTGCAAAATGAAAGTTTTAGCTATAACATGCCATCCGGACGATATGGAAATAGGGTGCGGCGGGACTCTTATTAAATGTATAAAACGCGGTGATACTGTAACAGTATGCCATGTGGCAAACGGAAATATGGGACATGAAAAAATTCAACCCGAGCGCTTGAGGGAAATTCGTATTGAAGAAGCTAAGAAATCAGGTAAAAAGGCGGGAATAAAAGTAATAACAGCCGATATCGGAGATCTCTTGCCTAATAGTTCTGATTTCAAACAACGAGACCAGATTGCCGATATAATCCGTCAGGAAAAACCGAATTTTATTATTACACACGCACCAAACGATTATATGTCGGATCACCGTGAGGTTTCAAAATTAGTTTTTGCTGCTTCATTTGTAGCAAGCGTTCCTCATTACGGTAAAGGCGGCCAAACTGATCTTACTCCGATCTACTATATGGATACAGATAAAGGGATTAACAACAATCCTACTGAATATGTGGATATAAGTGAAGAAATGGATTTAAAAATCCAGATGCTTAAATGCCACGAAAGCCAGCTTCTTTGGATTAAAGAGCATGATGGCGTAGATCTAATTGATGAAATATGTATTTGTTCAAGATTTAGAGGTTTGCAATGTTGCTGCAAATATGCAGAAGGCTTTACACAGGAATATGCTTGGCCAAAAGTTATTACTAAACGATTATTGCCATAGATAAAAGAATAATAAAATGCAAAATATTTCAATCTGTTAAAAAGCTTCGATATATCTGAAAAGGATGTGAAATTTTGGTTTCGATTTTACAAAAAAAGTACAGTTTTTTTATAATTGTTTCGGCGTGTTTATGGGGAACGCTTGGAATATACGTTAATATCCTTGAAAAGTATGGTTTTTCGCCGATTGAAATATCAGCGTTAAGATATATTTTTTCCGCAATTTTAATTATCTTAATTGCTTTAAGATATGGTTTTAAAAGACTTAAAGTCCAAAAAAATGATATATGGAAATTTATTTTTTTAGGAACTGTAAGTACAATGAGTACATCAATTTTATACCTTTTATGTATGCAAATGACTTCTGCTGCTGTTTCTAATGTTTTAATGTATACATCTCCTATATGGGTAACGCTGTTTTTAACGGTTTTTAAGGGAGCAAAATTTACAAAAGGTTACTTTTTAAGCATTTTATTTGTTTTTATCGGATGTATTCTTGTAAGTAATGTATTTAATATAAAAAGTATTCATTACAGTCTTTTGGGTATATTAATAGGAATTGCTTCCGGTATCACTTATGGAAGTTATACAATTATGGGAAAAAACTTAGCCGAAAGATATTCGGTTACAGCAATAATTGCTTATAACTGTTTGTTTGCAGGAATAGGTTCAATGTTCTTTATAGATATAAAAAAAGCTGCCTGCATCATAATGAAATCTTCCGAATGTTTTGTAAACGCTCTTGCTTTATCGATACTTGGAACCGTTATTCCGTATTTTTTGTACAGTATCGCTCTTAAAAAAACAGACAGTGTAAAAGCGTCAATAATTTGTACTGCCGAACCGGTTACAGCTACTATTATAAGCACTTTTATATTAGATGAAAAATTAAACTTTATCCAATTCCTTGGCATTCTTCTTATAATCGGTACAATTATTCTTCTGAATTCCAATTCAATATTTACAATAGTCAAGCACATTATTAAGCGTTAATTTAATTAATTGCAATAGTAACTAGAAGTATATTGATCTTAATATAGCAGCCCACAATACAGAGCTTAACTGCTTCAGACAGACGATTTGGTTGTCGAATACCAGAGATGCCTTAACACTCGGGTATTGCGGATATAATACGGCGCATTACGAGCATACACACTGTTATCTTGTCGGGTGCGAACGGAAATATTATTTGCATCCCACAATTTATGATATTCTGATTGAAATTTACTAAAAAGAGTATTACGTTAAAAGCGCAAAAACACTGATAATTTTGAAAAAGAGGGGGGCAGCTTCGCTCAGTAGGACACTTCTCTTGACATAATTAAAGACCTCCTATGTTTTTCCATAGAAGGCCTTTTTTCTGTTTTCACAGAATAACTTTCACAAACTCAAAAAACCGGATTAACTTCAACATAATACCATAAACATGACTAGGTATTTAAGATATAAACAAACCTGTAATATATAATTTTATGGAGTTAAAGTATCTTTTCCAAAACATTCATTCTCTCCTTATCAGGCACACGAAAATTCTCCGGGTTTCGTCCTAACGCGGTATATTTATGTTCGCCCATAGCATGATACGGCAGCAGCTCGGCTTTAATAATTTTTATCTGCTTTAAAAAATCGGCAATTTGCCTTATTTCCTCATCATTATCATTGTAACCGCCTATTACGGGGATTCTTACAATAATATCCGCTCTGCCGGAAAGATTTTTCAGGTTTTCGAGAATAAGCTCATTTGATACGCCTGTGCCTTTTCTGTGCAATTCGGCGCCAAACGCCTTAATATCGTATAAAAACAAATCCGTAAACGGCAGTATTTTTTCAAAGCTTTTCCACGGAACATTGCCGGCGGTATCGACGGCGGTATGTATTCCCGCAGATTTACATTTTTCAAGAATTTCACAAAGAAAATCAAGCTGCAGCATACATTCCCCTCCCGAAAACGTTACTCCGCCGCCGGAATTTTCGTAAAACGCTTTATCCTTGATTACTTCCGCAAGCACCTCGTCCGACGTATATTCTCTGCCGCATATTTTGCGTGCTTCAGCAGGGCAGTAAAGCTCACATTTGCCGCAAAAATCGCAGCTTTGCAAATGATTCGGACATACCTCGCGGCACTTGCCGCAGCCGGTACACTTATCCTTATAAAACATCATTTGTTTTTCAAATGACTGACTTTCGGGATTATGACACCATCTACACCGCAGATTGCAACCTTTGAAAAACACCGTTGTCCGTATTCCCGGTCCGTCGACAAAGGAATTTCTCTGTATATCAAAAATCATTGCTTTCGGCAATCATAACACATCCCGTTTTAATCTTTATTTATAATAATTCCTTGTCAATACCTCTTGCTGCCATTCGGGTGAAAGCGCCGTAAACCTTGCGGAAAAGCCGCAAACACGGACGATTAAATCGGGGTATTTTTCAGGATGCTTCTGTGCGTCTAACAGTTGTTCTTTTGTTGTGCAGTTAAGCTGCAAAGAGCCGACTGAGCTGTCCGCAACCGTTCTTATAAATCCCTCGCAAATATCCATGTTTATTCTGTCGGACGGCAGAATAATATTAACTACGCATCCGCCTGCCATGGTTGTTTTATCAAGTGCCGAAATACTGTTTATAACATCGGTTGCAAACGGTATTTTTTTCAAACGAGACGGTGTTAAACCCTGGGCAAGATAGTCTCCGTTATGTCTGCCGTCGGGAGTGGCAAGAGTTTTTTCGCCCCAGAATCTTACCTCGGTATAACCGAAATGTCCCATAAGAACCTTGCCGCCGTATGTTCCGGTCAGCCTGCCGCACATATCAAACAAATCGTTTTGCAGGCGCGATGCAAACTCGCAGGAAGCAGCGCTTCCGTCTCCCCAGCCGTTGCAGTGTATTGCATCTATTCGCATATTTTCATTATCTTTCCAGTTATTTCTTACAGCATTAAGGAACTCATCAAGGGTGTATTTTTTTGATTCAAACACCAGTTGCTTAATAGCCATTAAAGAATCAACAACAATAGGAAAACCGAAAAATTTTAGTGTATCGTCTCTGTATTTGCCGCCTCCGGCCGTGTAATCCTTTTTATTTTTTATACAGTCACCCATGGTCGATGAAAAGATAGGCAGAGGAGACACCTTATTCCAAATTCTCCCGCCGCCTACGGTTATCCGCATGCGCTCTTTGAGTAAAGCAAAAATATTTTCGCACATGGTATTATAAACTTCTTCAAAGTTTTCTGCACCATCGAAAAGCTTAAAATCTATTCCCGTTTTTTCTCTGCGTTCTTTAAGGTCGTGAACCGAAAACTCCAATACCTTGGATAAATTCACATAAGAACCGCCATCGTGTTTTCCGTAACCGTTGTCTGTAACGTCCCAGCAACCTGTCACCAGGTAATCTCGTGCTTCCTCCAAAGTGCGACCCGCACGAATACGAGCCGGAATAATAGCGTCGTCATTCTCATAAAGAATAACGCTTGTGCCGTTAATAACCGGTCTGTCAATTAAATCGAGATATTCCTTCGGCGAGTTTTTTGAAAAACGGCAGATTATTTTCGGAAATATTATTTTTTCGTTTTCTGCTGCAAGCAAAAACAGTTTTGTAAGCTCATTGAATACAGGTTCCCCATACTTATCACAACCGCCCAAAACATATGTGTTTTCAAATTCATGGTCGGAGTATCCTACCATTTTCTTATCGTGATCATAAATACAGTCAAAGCCAAGGAGAAATTTGCATATAAGGTCGTATGCTTCCGCCTCTGTAATAATCCCGTTTTCAATATCATTCTTATAAAACGGGTACAAATCAACATCAATCCTGCCGAAGGTGTTGAGACCTATCCCCTCAAGCGAGCCTACGGTCTTTCGGAAAAATGCCAGAAAATTCAAGGCGCTGTAAAAGCTGTCGGGTTTTTCCCACGGTACACGTTTAGCAGTTTCGGCTATAAGCCTTAGGTTGTTTCTGACATTTTCATCGGTTGCGTTTTCAAGCCTTTTTTCCGCTGCTTTGCCGAATTTTTCCGACATTTTTTTGATCTGCAGCATTCCTTCTGCCACAGCCGATAAAAAATCCCTTTCTTCATCTGTTTCGGCATTTTCCGATTGTTTTACCGCTCTTTCGTAAACACCCTTCAGCCCCGTTTCAAAAACCGGTCTGTAATTTAAATTGAAATGCTGTGTGACATCATTATACGGACCGCAAATCAAATAGAAAATTTCCGCGATTTGCGCACACCGTTTTTCCCATAATTCGGGGTTCTGATCAACAAACCTATGCTTGTTTTTTTCATAGGTCCAGCCGCCGGGATGAATATGATCGGAATTTTCCGGCGCATCTTTTGCCAACTTGGTTTTGCCCCAAAAAAACGCACCGTCGCATGTTGCGCACATTGTACCTGTTTCAAAATAAAACGGAGAATTATCAAAAATCACAGGTTCAAACATATCGGTAATCGTTTTATACTGAAAAATCTTCATTTGGTAGGGATTCATTTTTTCCCAATCCGAATTATCCAATATCTTAAAACATTCGTCGGCGAAATCATCCGCTTTTTTATCCGCTTCATACCAATAATACTGCTTTAATTCTTCGCGCAATGAATTGTATTTCATATTATATCTTCCTCACCGTCATAATATTTGTCTTACGACACCGCTATTATATCGGTTTTCAGTCTTTAATACAATGCAAAAAAAATAAAAAATGGATTATTTGAAAACAAAATATGCTTGAAATTCTCCGTTTAACTGATATAATCTTTTTAAGGATGGTGAATATAATGGAAAATATGGAAATTAAAAAAATATACTCGTTACATATATACCGAACCGAAAAACACAAATGGACAACAAAAGCGCCGAGACGGGGCTGCTATTTTACATTTCAAAAGAGCGGCAGTTATAAACACATATTAAAGGATAAGGAATTGACAACATACCCCGGAGCGATTCTTTTTTTAAACAATAATGATTCCTACGATGTAACGGAAAAAATCTGCGGAGACGCAATCTGTGCCGTAATTGAAATCGAAAACGCCCCGGATTCGTTTGTTTTTGATACTGAAAACGACAAATCCTTCGGCAAGCTTTTCAATTCATTGCTCTTACTCTCCGATACATCAATTGTAAGCAACCGTTACACTGCCATAGGTATTATGTATGAACTGTTCGGAAAAATACTTAAGGAAAAAGAGAAGAAAAGCGTCTCCTCTGCGTCGCAGCCGACAGCAGAAAACATCTGTCGTTATATTCATAAGCATTACGCAAATCCGGAGCTTAATATGAGCGAGCTTTCCTCTGTATGCAGCACGGAAATTCATAAGCTCAACGGTATATTCAAAGAAAAATACGGTGTTCCCTGCTGGCAATATGTAATATCGGTGCGTATTGAGACGGCGAGTAATCTTTTAAAGGCGACCGATTACTCGGTAAGCAATATTGCGGAGCTGTGCGGCTTTTCAGACCCTTACTACTTCAGCAGAGCTTTTAAAAAGGCCTTAGGAAAATCACCGTCGGAATACCGGAAAAGCAAAATAAATGTTATACGGGGTTAGCATCCCATATCCTATTTGCAGAGCTCAATCATTGCCTTTGCGAACATTTTGGCGGCAAGCACCAAGGTATCCAAATTATAGCACTCATCATCACTGTGAGCATTGCAGCTGTTATCGCCGTATTTAACTCCTCCGAATATAACTGCATCATTTTTTAAGTGAGCATATGTCATAGCATCTAGCGGATACGGCGCGTCTGTTCTACCGGTACATTCTGTATACACGCTTTCAAGTGTTTTAACAAGATATGAATCCGGCGACACATAATGCGGCTCGTCGATTGAACTTTCGTTTACCGGGAGGCTGATTTTTTTCTGTATAATCTCAGCAAGTTTCACAGCGTTTTCACCTACCGTAACACGGCAGTCGGCAGTAAATGCAAGCTGTCCGTTTTCATAATCAAGCTTTGTAAGTGAAACTACGATTTTTCCCTGTTCAATACCGCAGCCTTCACCGTAAAATGCGCCGTGAGGAAATATTGTCGTCAAATCGGAAAATGTGCTTTTCTCATCTATAACAGATAATAATTTAAGCAGTGCAGTCAATGCGTTTATGCCGCATTGCGGATGCGCTGTATGCGTTGATTTTCCAAAAACAGTGATTTTTATTGTTTCTTTTGACTTTTCAATCAAATACTTTATATCAGGTATTCCGTTTAAGACCGTTTCCATATTTCCGATCGAGCCGGTTTTAATTACGGCAACCGCGCTTTCGGGTACGATACTAGGCATACTGCCGGAATGCACCGATAATATTTTATTGCTGCTGAATTGAGTTTTCCAACATAACCTTATTGCCCCTGTTTCGGAAATGCCGACCGGAAAACATGCGTCCGGAGCAAAAGCAAATTGCGGCAGCTTATATTTTTTCAAATAATCTTTAAAATCGTGCATCCCGCTTTCTTCATCCGACCCGAAGAACAGCGCCGTCTTATTTTTAAGCTTTACTCCGCATTCTTTCAAAGCATAAAGTGCGAAAAGCGCCGCAACCGTAGGTCCTTTATTATCAAGGCTGCCTCTGCCATACAGCATATTGTCTCTGATTTCAGGCTCAAAAGGCGGGCTTTGCCAATTATCCGCATTAACACCGACAACATCAGTATGACAAAGTATTCCGAGCTTATCTTCTCCATCACCGTAACGCGCAATTCTAATCTTATTTTCAAAATTCTCGGTTTTTAAACCAAATTCATTTGCTTTGGAACTTATAAAATCCAACGCTTTAAAAACATTTTCACCGTAAGGCATATCGGCAGCAGATTCACTCTTTATACTCGGTATACTTACAAATTCCTTGAGCGTATTTATCATATTTTCTTTTTGCGAGTCGATGAACTCAAAAATCTCGTTACAATCAGCCATTTTTGACCGTCCTTTCTATAACATCATCCTGTATGCTTTTTTTAAGCCTGACAAAGTAATCCGAAAAACCGGTTACCCTTACCCTGAGATTTCTGTAATCATCGGGATTTTTTTGTGCGCACAAAAGATCCTCCTTAGAAACATATGTAAGCTGAAAATGTACTCCGCCGCTTTTGAAATATGTTTCCAGCATATCCGCTGTTTTCTCGAAATACCCGTCTTTTTCAATCAACTGTTTATCCAGATAAAAATTTGTAACCGTAGATCCGCAAGAAACGGCATTGTCGTCAAGTCTTGCTACGGAATTGAGCAATGCGGCAAGCCCCTCGCGGTCTTTGCCTTCACTTTGTCCTATGCCGAATTTTAGGGGTTCTCCGCTATGCCTGCCATCCGGTGTGGCTCGGGTTTTCTCGCCAAACCACTTATGATGCTCGTTATAACCCAATAAATCTCCTATAAGCCAGTGATAACCGAATATATTCTTTTTATCTTTTATATGGCTGTAAAAGCCTGCGTACAAACGGCGCGCTACACTGTTTGAAAGATTGTCGTCATTTCCGAAAAAGCAACCTTTTCTCAAAATCAGGGTTCGTAAATCTTCATACCCCACCCAATCGGATTGCAAGGCTTTTATCAGTTCGGACATTGCAATCATTTTTTCATCAAACACAAATTGCTTTATTACTATAAGTGAGTCGATAAGATTTGTTATGCCTATAAGCATAGGCGAGGCTATTGCGGTATCGCAGCCGCCCTGAGTAAGACTTTTTGCATTTTCAATACAACCGTTAAAAAATAAACTTGAAACATAGTTTATATCTCTTGCCCTAAGAGAGTTGTATTTATTATCATAATCATAAATAATATCAATGTCAGAAAACAGTTCCTTTTCAAAAAGACTGTAAAATTCATCAAAGCTTTCCGCTTTAGCTGTCAAATCGCATTTTTCATAAAAGAGCGTATCCATACAGCGCAGAATGTTTCCCTTTGAAGTGCTTCCCGTAATAGCCCCCAGAAATGCCGGTTCGTTGCAGCCGACCATTGTATAACCAACCGCTCTTTCAAACGGTATACCGCAAATTTCTGTATAGCATTTTATGCGCTTTTCATCGTTTGTGAACGCTATTCGCTTGTTTGTATCGTTTCTTTCAGCATCGAGCATAAAGCGGAATACCTCACGCGGCGTTTTTTTCGTCCACCGCAGAGTAATTTCCGGAATATATGTCGGCAATTCCATCAGACTTTCAACAATCAGATACGAAACTTCGTTAAAGCCGTCCGAGCCATCTGGCAAATAACCGCCTATGCAGAAATGTGATTCTCCGCCACGGGTAAATGCGGGTGAATTTTTCGGTGTATTCGACTGAAGCATTAAAAAAAGTTCCTGCAAATACTGCTTTGCTTCCTCTCTTGTAATAACTCCGCTTTCAATATCCTTTTGATAAAAAGGTGTTAAATAGCGATCAAGCGTTCCGACGCTGTCCGGATCTGCGCTGAAACACACATAAATACACAGTACCGCCTCATAAAAACTTTGGGGTGCATTCCGCGGCACTCTTTTGAGGGCTTTTGAAAGCTTTTCAAGATTGCCTTTTTCCTCTTTATTTTCAATATGTTTTGCAAATTCGGCAGCTCTGTCCGCACATTTATCCGCCCAAAATATCATTGCATTTGCCACTGCTTTAAGACCGTTTAAAAAAGAAACTTCCGATTCTGATGTATGCGTTTTGAGCGATTTTTCAATTTCGCTTACCAAACCTGAAATTCCGATCGACAGGACTTTTTTATAATCGGCAGTAGCGTGCTGCCACTCCATTGTTGAAATATTATCTATGGGTTTTAAATAAAACTCCCGCATAGCCTTCTCAGTTTTTTCATGCCCGCTTCTGGAAAATGCGTCCCCTACAACCGAACCGTCAAATTTGAATTTCCCGGTCAGAGCGGAATATTCGGTAATCATCGGTTCCTGATTTCTGATGTATTCGCAAAGGCGTTTGATTTTCATTGCTTCTTCGGGTAAAAACAAGTCTGTTCTGTCAAATTCAGTATGTATCGGGTTCACATACATATCACCCTTAAGCGTTAATTCGGTCAGTTTTTTTATTCTTTCAGTCAAGCTATCACCTTCCGTAATCAATATATTACAAACGGTCGGACAAGTAAATGCAATTTACAAATCTTTTGTATTTTATAACACTAAATATTTGACATTTACAGCTTTTTATGTTATTGTTTATTCGGTGATACACTATATGCTTGACAACAACAGAATTTGTATACAAGAAATCAACTCCGTTGCGCTTATAGCGTCAGACTCTCGTCCGCAAAAGCGTATATATTACGGCCCTGTCCTACCAAAATATGAGTTGATTTATAAAATTTCCGGTGAGAATTATACCCATTTTAACGGTGAAACACTTCATATGCACTCTGATATTATAGGCTTTTTGCCAAAGGGAAACAATGTGACTTATTATGTTGACAGAATTTCATTGGGTAATTGTATAGATATATTTTTTGACACAAATACCGAGATAACAAATAAAGCATTCTCAGTAGATGCTTCTTCTAATAAAAGGGTTAAATCCTTGTTTATCAAGCTTCATTCATGCTGGATAAGCAGGGACAATGGTTATTATTATAAATGTATGGCGTTGCTATATGAAATATTATCGGAAATAATTCAACCCGACGGCAATTATCTTCCTGAGCCAAAATACAATAAAATCAAACTGGGAATTGATTATTTACATGCAAACTGTTTTGATAGTGAAATTGATTATTATATGCCCGCAAAGCTTTGCAAAATAAGCTATAATTATTTCAAACGGCTCTTCCGCCTTAAATATAATACCACTCCTCATGCCTATGTGACAGAATTACGGCTTGAAAGAGCACTTGAACTGCTTTCAACCAATCTCTACAGCATTACAGACATTGCGAACATGTGCGGTTATACCGATATTTTTTATTTTTCCAAGGTCTTCAAAAACCGTTACGGTGTATCCCCGGGAAAATATCGCAAATAATCAGCTTTCTTCAGAAACGTTTACAATTAAATTAAATAACGGTACAGCAGCGGCGCCTGTTTTCAAAAATTTTTTCATTATGGTTTGCAAAATGTGACGGATATTATTTTGAATGTATTTCATTGCTTTACAAGGCTTTTGCAATCCTGTAAAAACAAACCTATCTGCCCGAAAAAGCAATACAAAAAATCGAGCCCGCCATAGATTACATAAATGAAAATTTTACAAATGGGAAATTATCGGACGGCAAGCCTTCCGCAATTTGCGGAATAAGTGAATCCGGGCTTAAAAAGATTTTTATAAAAAATTCGAAGCACCTCCGGCAAGGTACATACCATACGGATGCCCTTTAGCGAAAAATCACTGACCAATATTAAGAAAATTAAGATATTCCCAAATTTTTCAGAGGTAAACTGTGACTCGGTCAGTATGAATCATAGTTCCTACACGCATATCTCTTGTACTTTAAGCGATGTTAAGTATATCTGTTCTCGGTTATTGTTTTTCTTTCTGCTGTTATCTATCTTCAGTTGGGTAGTTCACTTTCTCCTTCCACCACGACAGGTGGCACCTGTCACTTCGTCGTCGCAAACTCCGCACTATTCGTTTTGCCATAGAACGGCAAAAGCTCATCTGCTCCGTTGCTCCTCCTCTCCCCAAGGGCGCAGTTGCCCCTTGGCGGAGGATTTTGCTTTTTTTACTCCGCTTTCAGCCGAAACAGCAAACTGCTCTTGCCGCCCTTCTTGCGGTATCGCTGCTCGGTTTCGAGAAGTCCCGCTTTTTTAAGATCTCGGATCCCGCGGCGGACGGTGGAGGGCGAGAGCTTGAGGTCTGAGGCTATGGTCGGGATGGCAGGCCAGCACTCGTTGTTATCATTCGTCCTGTCGGCGAGGTAGATATATACCGCAACAGCTCTGTGCGGCAACTCGGTACGATAAAGGAAATCAAGACGACTCATTCTGTATCACCTCGGCTTCACTTAATTTTTTTATGATTTCTGCCTCCGTTATGTCGGGAGCAGCTTCTCTTTGCGGCGGCGAGGTACGGATGGGCTTGCCACCTCTGTTTTTATCTTTCGGCGGAGTTCTCTGCGGTTCATTTTTGGGGCTGTCCTGCTCTGCCTGACCGCCGCCGTCCGAGCTGCTCGGTGCAGGCGTTTCCTCTTTCCACTGCGGCGGATACTTTTCGAGTATGCCGTCCTGTATTTCTTTCTTGTCGGCATACTTGACCTCACGGTTTCCCATATCGAGGACGGTATAAGGGTGTTCATCGTCAAACTCAATGCCCCATTTGAAGAACAGCTTGAGGTGTACTCTCATCGGATGCACACCCGTTTTCATGACGATAAAATCGCCTTTGGGCAAGGATTTGAGTTCGTCCGGCGTGAGCAGATGGCGCTCTATCATTTGGAGCGATTGTGACGGATCGTTTTTACTTCTGCTGACAGATCCACTCATGACTGTTCTACTGCCGAGTGCCTTGGAAAGCGTTTCAGCCGAGCTGCTGTTTGGAGCGAAGCCGCCGAACAGCGTGACCTGCGTATTGTCCACGATAATCTCCGCACCTTCCTTGCCGTAGTTCTTTTCGAGCTGGGCAAAAGATTGGATGATGGGAACGATCTGCAAGCGTCTTGAACGGGAGGCGGAAAACATCATTTCCGCACTTTCGATTTTGGGCAGTGTGCCGAGCTCATCACAGAAGAAAACACAGCGATTCTTGAGCTTGCCGCCGTTTTCATCGGCAACGGCGAGTATCTCACGGTAGAGCTGTTGGATAATCAGTGAGATCATAAAGAAGGTGTTGGGATTTTCCTCCGGCATAATTACAAAGATAGCCGATTTCTGATTGCAGAAGGTTTCGGCGTCTATCTCGGTATCAAAGCACAAGAGCTGCTCTAACTCGGTGTCGAGGAATGCATTGAGTCGGGAGAGTGCTGTTGACATGACGGATGCCATACTCTGTTCGGCGG
>OIYS01000437.1_pt1 | contig 29555 bp, 27 predicted proteins | sample 1588271 | NCBI WGS metagenome assembly OIYS01 (sample SAMN03283286) | human gut metagenome | biome: human-associated habitat; material: feces | host: Homo sapiens | place: Peru | collected 2012
TTTTTAACAATTCGTTTTCAGCTTCAAGTAATTTTATTTTTGCTTCGGCTCGTTCTAATTTTTCTTTGTCTGATAACTCATGTTCTAAATGTCTTCCGGAAGCACCTTTTCTAGTATCTGTTATTTTACCGATAGAATTTAACTGTTTTCTCCATCTGTATGCAGAATTTTGAATACGTACAATTCCAACTATTTCTGGATCAAGACCACATTCTTTAAAAATGTCTTGAGGAAACCTTTTATAGTTTTCACATTCTTTTACTAACTTATATTTAAATTCATCAGTGTAAGTTATTTCTTTATTAGTAATATTTTTAATCCATTTATTCTTACTTAATTTTTTTACTTGAGCATCTGTAAATAATATTTTTGACATTATTATCACCAACTTTCTTATATTATACAACAAGACATAACAAAAACCTATAAAGTAGGTCTCTCTTTTTTTAAGAGTCCACTTTATAGGTTACATTTTAAGATCTGTAAATCTCTTTTTTTATAGAAAATCAATTTCCTCTATTGAATCTATTTCTTCAACTTCAGGGTTTATTGTTCTTAAATCATCAATACTAGAAATTGCATTTTTTAATGTATCAATTGAATTTTGAAGTTTTAGTGTTTCTTCTTGAGTAAGTTTTACATAAACTCTTTCAACTGCACCTTTATTATTTATTTTAGTAGGACCACCAACAAAAACATCATTATTTTTATCATATGAAGAAACAGTTAATATCAAGTTTTCATTTTCAAGTATAGCATTAGTTATTCTTACCATACTCATTCCAATACCATAACTTGTGTTTCCTTTTCTATTTATGATTTCATAGGCAGCATTTCTAACGTTATTACATATTTCTTCTAATTTATCGTTATCAAGAAAATCTCTTATGTTTTGTAATCCCACATTTGCATTACTCCAAGGAACAAATTCACTATCACCATGTTCCCCAATTACATAAGCATGTATATTTTTAGGACTTATATCTATTGCTCTAGCAACTTCATACCTAAGTCTTGCGGTATCAAGAGTAGTACCAGTTCCTAATACATGCGTAGTAGGAAGAGAAGAGTATTTCCAAGTAAGATAAGTCATAACATCAACTGGATTAGTAGCTATTAAATATATACCATTAAATCCACTTTTTCTTACTCCAGTTACAATATTCTTAAATATTTTACTATTCTTATTTATAAGATCCATTCTAGTTTCGCCACTCTCTTGATTAGCACCAGCAGCAATTGCGACTATCTTAGCATCACTGCAATCACTATACTCACCAACCCTTATTTCCATACTTGAAGGTGCAAAGGCAAGAGTATGATTTAAATCCATTACTTCTCCCAAAGCTTTTTCCTTATTTATATCTATTAATACTAATTCATTTACTTGAGTTCTTTGATTTAGTAACGCATATGCATAACTCATACCAACGTTACCACATCCAATAATAACAACTTTATTATTCATAATTCCTCCTATCTTATCCTAATAAATTATAACAAATAATTATAATTTGGTAAATAATGACTTTAAAAAAATAAAAATATATGGTATCTTTTAATAGGTGAATAGTGTGATGGAAGAAAATACAAGTAAAGTAAAAACATATCTTATAATTTTAATATTTCTAATGATAATATTTATTAGTGGATATATAGTATATAGTAAAATTAAGACTACAAATAATAAAGAAGAAAAAAAAGAAATTATAAAAGATACTGTACTTATAGATTCAAACTTAACAACCGAGTTATCTCTAAATAATAAAGATGTTAAAAAACTATATAATTATGTAAACAACAAGAATATAGATTATGCATCATATAAAAATAGAGGTAAAACTATAAAATGGGATTATTTATCACTTGTTACTATGTACAATATCCCACAAAATTATGTCCTAAAAGATGAAAAAAATATAGAGTATGTTGATTCATATTCATTCCTAGATAAATATAGAGAAATATTTGGTAGTGACTTAACTATAAGTAAGGAAGAACAAAACACAGCAACTTGTGGGGCAGTTAATTATAAAAATGATGTTTACTATCCAAACTGGTATTGTAAGGAAAAAAGTGATGATAGTATAATTGTGACATATTTAAAAAATGTAACAATAGATAAAGAGTATTTAAACATAAATAAATATTATGCATTTATAGTAAAAACAGATGAGGATACATTTGACCTATATTCAAGTGATGAAAAAGAAGAAAAGACTTTAATTGCGACAAATTTATCGATATATGAGATATCAAATTATATAAATGAGATGAATATAATGAGCTATAGATTCAAAAAAATTAATAACCAATATTACTTAAATAATATTAAGTAAATTCTTGACTAATAAAGAAGTTTGTATTAAAATCTAGTTAATTAATGCGATGATGACCTTGGAAAAGTCGGAGTAATATATTGAAAGTGATCTTCTAGATAAGTAAGGTGGAACCGCGGGAAATCGTCCTTACATTTTCTAGGAGATTTTATTTTAGGAGGATAGTTTATATGAAAAATGAAAAAATAACTTCAAGAGATGTAGACTTTGCTAAATGGTATACTGATGTTGTTAATGCAGCACATTTATCAAGTTATTCTAATGTAAAAGGATGCATTATTCTAGAACCAAATGGATATGCAATATGGGAAAGAATCCAACAAGAGATGAATAAAATGTTCAAAAAAACAGGACATAAAAATGTTGCTATGCCCATGTTAATTCCTGAAGGATTAATGAGAAAAGAAGGAGAACTTGTTAATGGGTTTGCTCCTGAAGTTGCATGGGTTACTGAAGGTGGTTCTAAAAAACTAGAAGAAAGACTTTGCATTAGACCAACTAGTGAAACATTATTTAGTGATTATTATGCAAGTGTTGTTAAGTCATATAGAGATTTACCTTTAAAATATAATCAATGGTGTAGCGTACTTCGTTGGGAAAAAGAAACAAGACCATTCTTAAGAAGCCGTGAATTTTGGTGGCAAGAAGGACATACTGTACACGCTACTAGCGAAGAAGCAGAAAAAGAAACAAGAGATATGTTAAACGTTTATAAAACATTCTTTGAAAAAATACTTGCTATTCCAGCTATAACAGGTAGAAAAACCGAAAAAGAAAAATTTGCAGGTGCTGACTACACTTTAACAATAGAAGCATTAATGCATAATGGTATAGCACTTCAATCTGGGACTAGTCATTACTTTGGTCAAAGATTTTCACGTGCGTATGACATAAAGTTTTTAAATAAATCAAATGAATTAGAGTATGCTTATCAAACATCATGGGGCACTTCTAGTCGTATGATAGGAGCATTAATAATGGTCCATAGTGATGATAATGGATTAGTATTACCACCTAGAATCGCACCAACACAGGTCGCAATTATTCCAATTGGAGATGCAGATGAAGTTAATTCATTAGCTAACTCTTATAAAGAAATGTTAGAAGAAAATGATATTACTTGTTATATAGATAACTCTGAAAAATCACCTGGTTTTAAATTCGCAGAAGCTGAAGTAAATGGTATTCCAATAAGAATAGAAATTGGCAAAAGAGATTTAGAAAATAATAATGTAACATTTGTAAGACGTGATACTAGAGAAAAAATAGTAGAATCTAAGGATATTGATGTTGTAAGCTATGTAGAAAAATTACTTGATACTATCCAAAATGATATGTATAAAAACGCAAAAGAGAGAATGGATAAATTAACATTTACTGCACATAATCTAACTGATATGGAAAACATTTTAAACACTCAACCAGGATTTATTCATGCAGATTGGTGTGGAGATGAAGAATGTGAACTTAAAATAAAAGAAATTAAAGGCTGTAAATCAAGATGTATTTTAGAAGAAGAAAAATTAATAGATGGCAAATGCGTTTGCTGTGGTAGAGAAGCCAAATACCATGTGGTATGGGGAATTCAATATTAAGGAGGACTTTATGAACGAATTCAAAATGGAAGATTTAGTTAATTATTGTAAACAATATGGATTCATATTTCAAGGAAGTGAAATATATGGAGGACTTGCTAATACTTGGGATTATGGTCCATTAGGCGCAAGACTTAAAAACAATATAAAAGATGCTTGGAGAAAGAAATTTATTCAAGAAAGAGATAACGCATATGAAGTTGACGCAGACATATTAATGCATCCAAGAGTATGGGAAGCATCAGGTCATGTTGATAGTTTCGCAGATCCACTAATAGATTGCCGTGAATGCAAAACTAGACATCGTGCTGATAACTTAATTAATGATTTCACTAACTCTTCAATTGGTGATGCAATGACTAATGAAGAAATGATTAACTATATAAATGAACACAAAGTACCTTGTCCAAAATGTGGTAAAACTAATTTTACTGATATAAGACAATTTAAGCTTATGTTTGAAACATATAGAGGAGTTATAAAAGATGCTAAAAGTGTTGTATATTTAAGACCTGAAAATGCACAAGGAGAATATGTAAACTTCTTAAATGTACAAAGAAGTATGAGAGCAAAATTACCATTTTCTATTGGACAAATAGGTAAAGCATTTAGAAATGAGATAACACCAGGAAACTTCACATTTAGAACAATTGAATTTGAACAAATGGAATATCAAACTTTCTGTAAGAAAGGTAGTGATATGGAGTTATATGAATACTTTAAAAACTTTGGTAAGAATTTTTACATGACTCTAGGAATTCCAGAAGAAAAATTAAGATTCCACGATCATGAAAAACTTGCACACTATGCTAAGGCTGCATGTGATATTGAATATTTATTCCCATTTGGTTGGGGAGAAATAAATGGAACACACAATAGAACTAATTTTGACTTAACACGTCATCAAGAGTATAGTGGTGTATCACAAGAATACTTTGACCCTGAAACCAATGAAAAATATATCCCATATATTATTGAATCTACATATGGACTTGATAGGACTGTTCTAGCAATATTATTTAATTCATATAATAAAGAGACTCTTCCTAGTGGTGAAGAAAGAGAAGTTATGAAATTTCATCCCTATCTAGCACCATATAAAGTAACAATTCTACCACTAATAAAGAAATATCATAGCCAAAAAGCAAAAGAACTTTATAAAGAACTATCTAAAAATTTTATGTGTAGTTATGATGATTCTGGTAATATTGGTAAACGTTATAGAAGAAGCGATATAACTGGAACTCCGTTTGCACTTACAATTGATGATGAAACCCTAAATAACGATACTGTAACAATAAGAGATAGAGATACTATGGAACAAATTACTCTTAAGGTATCAGAAGTAGCAAATTATATCGAAGAAAGAATTAAACTAGATTAAGATACTCTAAGGGTATCTTTTTTTTGTTTACATAAGTTTTTCTTAAACTTTTAAAATTTATTGTAGTAATTAATAAAATATATTATACTTAATAAGTAGGGTGGTAAAAATGATGAATGAAAGTATTCCAACTCATGTTGCCATAATAATGGATGGTAATGGAAGATGGGCAACAAAACGTGGTAAAAAAAGAAGTGAAGGACATTTGGCAGGAAGTAAGATATTAAAAAGACTTGCTATACATGCCGCAAAAAGAGGTATTAAAATATTAAGTGTGTTTGCTTTTTCTACAGAAAACTTTAAAAGAAGCGAAGAAGAAGTAACATATCTTATGGATTTATTAATCAAATACTTCAAAAAAGAAATTAAAACATTTCAAAAATATAACATTAGAGTTAAAATTTCAGGTAGAAAAAACAAACTAAGAGAAGATGTTTTAAAAGCAATTGATAATGTTGAAACTGAAACAAATAAAAATACAGGTGGAATATTAAATATTTGTCTAAATTATGGAGGACAAGAAGAAATAATAGATGCATCTAAAAAAATAGCACTTGAGTATGAAAAAGGTAAATTAGATTTAAACTCTATAAGTAAAGAATCATTTTATAAATATCTATATAATGATTTAGAACCAATTGACCTTCTTATAAGAACAAGTGGAGAACTTAGAGTAAGTAATTTCATGTTATATCAAATGGCATATAGTGAATTCTATTTTACAGATACTTATTTTCCTGATTTTGATGAAAAAGAATTAGACTTAGCAATAGATGAATATAACAAAAGAACTAGAAGATTTGGAGGAGTAGATTATGAAACAAAGAATAATTAGTGCAGTTGTATTACTTGCGATATTTATACCAATACTATTAATTGGAAAAACTCCATATGCAATTCTTATGGCAGTACTTGCATGGATGGGGTTATACGAATTATTAAAAGCAAGAAAAAAGAAAAAAGAATTTCCAGCATTTATGGAAATAATTGCGTATGTGTTAGTTACACTGTTTGTTCTATTTAATGAGAACTCATCAACAACAGGAATATATATGGATTATAGAATAATTGCATCTCTTATATTTATCTACATAATACCTATGGTATTAATAAATGATTCAAAAAAATATAATTTAAATGATGCATTATTCTTAATAGGCTCAACAATATTTATAGGACTTAGCTTTAATTTACTTATAACAATAAGAAATATAAGCTTAGATTATATAATATATATATTCTTAATTGCTACTATGACAGATACATTTGCACTTCTAACTGGCCGTAAAATTGGAAAAAGGAAACTAGCACCAGATATATCTCCTAATAAAACTATAGAGGGATCGATTGGGGGAAGTTTAATCGGTACTATAGTTGCTAGTGCTTACTTTTATGAAGTAATTGATCCTACTGTAGGAATTGTTGGAATAGTTCTTGTAACATTAATTCTTACAATATTAGGTCAAATAGGGGATTTGGTATTTTCTTCAATAAAAAGATACTATAATACAAAAGACTTTTCTAATTTAATTCCAGGACACGGAGGAATATTAGATAGATTAGATAGCATAATATTTATAGTATTAGGATTTTTACTATTTTTAAGTGTTTTATAGGAGGGCATATGTTAACATTATTATATTTTATACTTATACTAGGACTTATAGTTTTAGTTCATGAATTTGGACATTTTATATTTGCTAAGATGTTTGGCGTATACGTTTATGAATTTTCAATAGGAATGGGACCTAAAATCTTTGGGAAAAAAGATAAAAAAGGTGAAACAGAGTATTGTATTAGAGCTATTCCAATAGGTGGATTTGTACAACTTTCTGGTGAGGAAATAGATGATGATACAGCTATAGATAAAGATAAAAAAATGTATTCTAAACCTGCTTGGCAAAGATTCTTAATAATGTTTTTTGGGGCAGGAAATAACTTCATTCTTGCATTTATATTACTATTTGTATATGCATTAATTTGGAAAGCACCAATAATGACTCCAACTATATCAAGTACTGTAGATAACTATCCAGCAAGTACCGCAGGTATTACCGCAGGAGATGAAATACTTGAGATAAATGGACATAAGACTTATACATTAGATGATGTACAACTTTATCTAACATTAGTTAAAGATGGTAAATCAGTAGACTTTAAAGTAAAAAAAGAAAATGGAGTTGTGGAAGAATATAAAGTAACACCAGAAAAAGAAGTAGTAGATGGTACAACCACATATAAATATGGTATTACATTCACATCAGGTACAGATAACAGCTTTCTAGCAACACTAAAATATCCATTTGTAAAAATAGGTGCATTATTTAGACAAATGGCTGTAATAGTTAAATCATTATTTACTGGTGGATTAAGTGTAAGCAATTTAAGTGGACCAGTTGGTATTTATTCAATAGTTGGTGAAACTGCAAAGAGTGGTATCGCAAACGTAATACAATTGATTGTGTTATTATGTGTGAATGTTGGATTTATTAATTTACTTCCATTCCCAGCTTTTGATGGAGGAAGAATATTATTTTTAATAATAGAGAAAATAAAAGGTTCACCTGTATCACCAAAAACAGAAAACATAATACACAGTATTGGGTTTATATTAATAATGTTACTTTTATTGTATGTAACATTTAATGATATTATAAGATTGTTTTAATAGGTAGATTATGAAGAATAAAAAAGGATTTACATTAGTTGAATTGTTGGCAGTAATTGTTATATTAGGAGTATTATTAATGATTGCTGTCCCAGCAGTTCAAAATGTAATAAAAAAGACAAAAAATAATGCAACTCAAAAACAAGCAGAATTATTTATAGATGCCGCAAAGAAAATGGCTATAATAGATGAGGCTACTAGTGATATGTTGATATATAAACTAAGCGATTTAGATAGTGATGTTGACAAGAATAGATTTACCGGAATGGTAGTTGCATTAAAAGAAAATGGAAGTTATAAGTATTATATATATTTAAATGACTCAGTTAATAAAAAAACAATAGGTAATAATAATAATGACATATTTGAATTTGCAAGTGAAGATAAGATAAATGAGAAAGTAACCGATGGTGTAAAAAAATTTAAAGAAGACTCAACTCCAATTATTCAAGTAAAGGACAAAAAGTATAGTTATAGCAATAACAGAAACACTCTAAATACTTATTACTCTGTAAAGGAAAATGTAACTGTAACTGTAGATAATAATACTTATACCGGTATAGTAATAAAAAGTAGAGACACTATAAGAGTTCTTTTAACACAGCAAAAAACAATTATGAGTTATACATCAATTAAAAATAATTTGATTACAGGAAAAACAATTCCAACATTAGAAGACATAAAAATACTAAGTGGTAATAACACTATTTCAAATAATTTTTGCGATGGTAAATATACTGCACAAGCTGATTGCTCATCTGGATTTAAAAGTGGTTATAATGCTGGTGTTGCAATCTGGTTATCTTGTGGTAATAGTGATTCTTGTCCATGTAAGGAAAATGGTGATATAACATCAGGGACAACTTATTGCCCTAGACTAGCAGTTAATGGATCAATTCATACAAGAGGACTAGCTTCATCAGGAATTTATTTTATGCCAGTAATAGAAGCAGAGCCATCACAGGTAAAATTGTCATCATAAGGATCAAAGAAATTTGATTCTTTTTTTATACACTTTTTTAGGAAAAAATAAATATATGTGTAATATTTATAATGAATGGAGGGAAGAGGATATTAAATGCTTTAGCAAAAACAAGAAAAAATCAAAAGAAAATATAATGTAAACCCAAATATAATTTTAAAATATACTAATCCTAGAAGAAGATAAACAGAATTATTAAGAAGTACCATATACTAAAAGGATAGAACTCTATCTTTTTTTTAATGATTGTGATATTATTTATCTGGTGATAATATGGATGGAATATTGGTAGTTAATAAAGAAAAAGGGTATACTTCTCGTGATGTAGTAAATATAGTAAGTAAAATATTTAATACCACTAAGGTAGGTCATACAGGTACACTTGACCCAATAGCGACTGGAGTATTGGTATTAGCACTTGGAAAAGCACTTAAAGTGGTAGATAATTTATCATGTGAGACAAAAGAGTACATTGCAACTGTAAAGCTTGGAATATCTACAGATACCCTTGATATAACGGGTAATATTTTAGAAGAAAATCATTCATATAACATAAAAAAAGAGAAACTAGAACAAGTATTAAATAGTTTTTTAGGAAAAAGTATACAAGAAGTGCCACTATACTCAGCAGTAAAAGTAAATGGTAAAAGATTGTATGAATATGCAAGATGTAATCAACCCGTTGAATTACCAAAAAGAGAAATAGAAATATATGATATAAAACTTATTGAATTAGATGAAGATAGTTTTAAATTTAGGGTATCTGTAAGTAAAGGGACTTATATAAGAAGTCTAATAAGAGATATAGGACTAAAACTAGAAATACCAGTAACTATGGAAGACTTGCAAAGAACAAGACAAGGGAATATCGGTATAGATAGTGCATATACAATTAAAGATATTGAATCTGGCAATTATAAAATCATTCCAATAGTAGATGTAGTAAATGGATTTGAGATAGTTGAAGTAGATGACTTTATAAAAGAGAAAATTAAGAATGGAAGAATATTGGAAAATAGATATAAAAGCGACAAAATTATGTTTGTTGACAGTAAAAAATGTGCACTTGCACTATATAAAGTGTATGAAAAAGACAAAAATCGTGTAAAACCGATAAAAGTGCTGTAAATTTTTAAGAAATTTGTTATAATTATAATGGTGATATAATGAAAATAATTTGCATAGGACAGGCTACGTATGATATTACTCTACCGGTTCCTAAATCTTTATCTAAAGATAGTAAAATAAAAATCGATAAGCAGTACAAAACATATGGTGGCAGTGCATATAATGCAGCATCATTATTATCAAAATGGGGAAAGGAAGTATATTTTGCTGGAGCAGTAGGAAAAGATTTCTATGGAAGCGAAATAGTTAAGAATTCAAAGAACAAAAACATAAACAATAAATACCTAAAAGTTTTAAGCGATCCAACATTCAATACTCCAGTAAGTTACATTATTAGTAATGCAAGTGAGGGAGATAGAAGCGTTGTAACAGTTAGAAGCAAAATAACAAATAACCTAGACTTGGATATAGAAGAGAGTTTTGACATAATCTATATGGATGGATACGAAAAAGAACTAGCAAAAAAGGTTATTGAAAAGAACAAAAATGCGATAAAAATACTTGATGCAGGGAATGTAACAAAAGATGTAATAGAACTTGCAAAGTTATCTGATTATGTTATTTGTTCTAAGGAGTTTGTGAGTGAATATACTAATGTAGAAATAAATCCATCAAATATGAATACAATACTAAATTCATATGAAATACTAAAAGAAAAGCTGGATAAGGATACAATCATTACATTAGGAGAAGCAGGTAGTTTTACTTATTTCAACGGTTATAAGTTAATACCATCAATACCCGTTAATGTAGTTGATACAACAGGAGCAGGTGATATATATCATGCAGCATTTACATACTTTATATCTAGTGGTTACAATGTTACTGATTCGATGAGACGTTCTAATGTAACCGCAGCATTATCTTGTGAAACTATGGATAAAACATCAATCAATTTAAAAAAAGCAATGGATACATTTAAAAGTGTTTTATAACAATATTCCAAGTATAGATTTACATGGTGAGACAAGAGATAGTGCAAGAGTATTGGTGATGGAATTTATTAATGATAATATCAAGCTTAAAAATGAAAAAGTTTTGATAATTCATGGCATAGGTAGTGGAGCATTAAAAAATGAGGTTCATAAGAATTTAAAAATAAATAAAAAGGTTAAATCATATAAGTTAGATAACTTCAATAGTGGATGCACAGTAGTGGAACTCAATATTGACAAATTCTAAAAAATATGGTATTATAATGAACCAAACGAGAGGGGGATATTCGTATGTACGAGGAAGAAGAAAAAAGAGGATTTCCATTAAGAGATCTTATAGTAAAATTAATAGTTGCGGTAGTATTTGTACTATTATTAGTATGGCTATTGCCAAAAGTTGATTTAACAGGATTAAATAATAGAATATTTAAAGATAATGTTAATGATATGAAAGAAGCGGCAATAACATACTTTACAACTGATAGATTACCTCAAAAAGAGGGAGATTCAGTTACACTAACATTACAAGAAATGTTAGATATGAAATTAGTATTACCTTTTACTGATAAATATGGTAAAACATGTGATACTAGAAATTCGTATGTTACATTAACTAAAAAATCAGAAGAATATGAAATGAAAGTCAATCTAAAATGTAGCAAAGAAGAAGATTACATAATAGTTCATTTAGGTTGCTATTCATATTGTAAAACAGCAATTTGTGAAAAAGAAGAAGAACCAAAGCCAGTAAACAATAACAACAAAGGAAATAATGGTGGAGGTAAGGGCAACAATCCAAAACCTAGTGGTAAGCCATCTTGCGTATTAACAATATCAAGGGGTAAAAAAGGTGAAAATGGCTGGTATGTTGGCAATGTAACAGTTTCATTTAAATCTAAAAAGACAACAAATAGTGGAGCAAAAATAACTTCATATGGAATTGGATTAAGTGAAATATATAACAAAGAAAACTCTTACGTAGTTACAGATGATGGTACAACTAAAGTATTTGGTTATGTTAAAGACTCTAAAGGTGAAACTGCAGTATGTAGTGTTGTAGTTAAAAAAGATACAGCAAAGCCAAGTTGTAGCATGGGTGTATTATCAGGTACAAAAAATGAAAATGGAGATTATATAAGTAATGTAAATGTCGGATTTACTAGTAGAACTGATTCAACTAGTGGAATCTCATCTTATGGAGTTACAACTTCATCTAAAGCTACATACAATTCTAAAACTAATTATATAGTTAAAAAAATTGGTACAACTAAAGTATATGGTTATGTTAAAGATAAGGCTGGAAATAAAGCAGTTTGTGATGTAACAGTTAAGAAAGTTAAAGTAAAAGAAATTGATTACTCAGAACCATCTTGTTCACTAGAAGTAGAAAAAGGTACTATGGGTGATAACAACTGGTATAGAAGTGATGTTGTAATTGGATTTAAATCTAAAAAGACAACAAATGGTGCTCATATTACAGACTTTGGTTTAGGAACTTCTACAACATACAATGGTAAGAATACTTATACTATCGATGAAGATGGTAATAAAGTAATCTATGGTTATGTTAAAGACTCTAAAGGAAATACTGCGGTATGTAGTATTAAGATAAAAAGAGATGCTACTAAACCAGATTGTAGCCTAGCTGTACAAAGTGGTTCTTATGAAGATGGACATTATACAAGTGATGTTGTAATTGGATTCAAAAACAAATATGACAAAACAAGTGGAATTGGTTCATACGGAATAGGAAAAAGCACAACATATAAAAACAACAATTCATATAAAGTAACACAAGATGGAACTCATACAATATATGGATATGTAAAAGATAAAGCTGGAAATACTAATGTATGTAGTATCAAAGTAATTAAAAAAGATAAAGTATACGAATACGAATATAAGAAAACTTGGGGAAACGAATATAGCGAGTGGAGTGATTGGACTACATCTACTTATGATCCAAAGAATCCTCCAAAATTTGGAAAAACAGATACTAAAATCACAGAAGATTTAGGTAAAAAAGAAGTATTCGATAAATATGTTTATACAGTAGGTAAACCAATATATGGTAAAGTTATAGAAAAAACTGGTAGTATAACTGAAAAAGTATGTAAAGGTTATGACTATTACAGAACAACAACAACTTCAACCAAGGTTTATGCAGTAAAAACAGGAAGCAATGATGGATGGAAATATTATGGTATGACTAAACCATTAAAAGAAAAACCAGCAGATACATTAACAACTAAATATGTATATGCCGGAACTGATTGGTCATATTGTGATGAGACTTGTACATCAAGCCCATACAAAATATTTAAAATATATACAAGAGAAGTAGGAACATTAACTGCAAGTGATACAATTAAAATATCATCAAGTGTAACAGTTAAATGTAGTGCATACGAAACAAAAACAACATACTTATTTAGTCAAACAACTTCAATTGTAGGATATGAACAAAATAGAAAAGCACAATATAAAACAATTTATCAATATAGATACAAAACAAGAAAACTTATTAAAGAAGCTGGTTATGATATAAAATGGAGTGAAAGTCAAAACGATAAGACTTTAATAAATAAAGGATATAAATTAACTGGTAAGAAAAGAGTTAAAGGGTAGGTGTTAATAATGAAAATTGATTGGGAAAATGTAATTAGTGTAGATATGGAATATCCTGATGAAGAAAGAACAGAAGATATCTTATATATAGAATATAAAAATGATAGACTAGAAAAGGTTGTATATCCAACAGGAATACCAGCTAATGAGCTAGTAGAAATATTAAACCTTGCTGATAAGAAAAAAATAGACCTAAGAGTAATTGGAAAAAATTCAGAAGAAGAAAAACTTAATGAAGGTATTATAGCAGCACAAAAATTTAATGATGAAACAGAAGCTCTTGTTATTGATGGAAATGGTGATGAAAAAATCGCATATGTAAAAAAATATGATGGAACAGTAGAAAAAGTCCCATATTCAGAAGATATGAATAGATTTATTCATGAAAACCTAAAGAAAAAGGAACGCGGAGAAATTTCAAAATTCTTTGAAATCTCTAATGACCCAGAAGTTGCTAAAGGGCAAGTAAAAGCATTAGAAGATGTAATAGCTAAAAAGAATAATGAAACTCCAGTTGATAATTCTACATACTCTGATGAACTAGTCGAAGCTGAAGCTGAAGAAGAAGCTGAAGAAGAAAATAAAAAAGAAGAGATAGAAAATATACCTGTAGCAGATTCTATCTTAGATTCAGATAATGAAAAGAATATAAATACTGAAGATGAAGAAGACATAAATATATATAGTGGTAGAGATGACATGGATCCAATGGATCTTGCATATAATACATTTAGCAAAGATAGTAAAAACACTTCTGATTTAGAAGAAGCTGTAGAAGAACCATCAGAAGTTGAAAATAATCCTGAAGAAGTAACTGATCTTGAAGATCAAAACCTTGATACTGAAGCAAACGAGTTAAATGATGACGAAGTAGAAAATGAAGATGAACTTGATACTAGAGCAGATAAATTAGAAAAAAATTACAATAAAAAGAAAGCTGCTAAAATAGCTATAGGAGTAGCTGCTGGTGTATTAGGAGCTACTGGTATTGCTGCAGCAGTAACTTCATGTAACAAAAATACAAATAAGAATAAAAATGAAGAATCAACAAATAAATCTTTTGAATCATTAATGAATTCAATGAAAAAAGATGATGAAAGAAGAGTATTTGCTGAAAATGTATTCTCAGTTACAGAAGCACTTAATTCAAAAGCATTAGATAAAGATGTATTTGCTCTTGAAGAAGATGGCGAAGCTACATTACATTTTACTTATGATGAGGTAGCTGCAGCTAAGTTAGTATTAAATAATTATACTAGTGAAGAAATGTATAAAATCTTTGGAACTGATGAAATTGATACTAATGATATAATGGTTAAATACCAAAGCTTTACTACAAAAATGTCATTATATGCAATGAATGGTAAAGCATCAAGTGGAGTAGCAAGTCTAATAGAAAATGAAGCAAACAGAACTTGGTTTGAAAAGATTGAAAACTCTATAGTTGAATTTAATAAAGCACCTAATAGCACTAATGCTGATAAAGTTATTAGAACATTTGCATACTTCTATAACCATGGTATAAATGGTTCAGATGGTATAGAAAACGATGAAGCTACACTTTCTTGTGTTAAGAATTTAGCATTTAATATGATTCGCGGATATCGTGATGCCAATGGTGAAAAAGATTATCAACAATATCTTGTTGTATCAACTGAACCAGGAAGCTTTGATGATCAATATAGAACTAATAAAGAATCTCAAGTACAAAAAGGTGAAAGATTATCTGACCATATTAAAATAGCTGAAAGTGGTCCATGTACTATTCAAAATGTAAGAAGCCATATAGAAAGTTTAGTTGAAAGATTAGCAACAGGAAGAATTGAAAATAAAGACAAAAAAGAAAAATCATCTAGACCTAGTTATACAGAAATTCGTAAAGCTGCTGCTAGTACAATTGATTCTAATATGGAAATAGAAGATGATGTATTATACATGAACAGAATTAGAGGTCTAACTAAAATTGACTCTAAGGATGAAAGTGAATATACTGTTACTAAAGAAGTATGGGATAAAATGACTACTGAAGAAAGATTAGATTTTGCTAAGAAAAATGGTACTGTAATTAGCAATACTAAGAAAACAACTACAGAAAAAGTAGATGAAAGCAAATTAACTGATAAAGAAAAAGAAGAAGCAGATAAACAAAAAACATACGAAGTAAATGGACATAAATTTAACAGTCTAGAATGCAAAGAAGCTTATAAAGAAGGCTATTTAGCAGCACATAATTATGCAAATGAAGTAGGAGCATATAAACATAGTGCAATCTACAATTCAATGGATATTGATAATTCATATGTTGTTATTGAAGAAGATGCAGGAACATTAAATGATGTTGCTAAAAATAGATATGCATATGAAGGTAGAGAAACATTACTATCTGATAGTCAAATTCAAAGAAGATTAGAAAAAGATGTTAATAACTATAAAAATAGTGGTTCTAACGTAAATGACAATATGGTTAATGCATATAAGTTAGGATGGACAGAATCAATGAATACTGCATTAGAAGCCGATAAACAAAATGGTAAAGCAGAAAGAGAAGAAGCTGAACGTTTATATAAAGAAGCTCAAGAAGAAGCAAAAAGACAAAATGAAAAAGCTCCAACTAAAGATGAAAATGAAAAACCAGGTAGTGATGTAGATGAACCAAATATTCCTACATATGATGAAAATGATGATCCTTACTTAGCTGGACCAGATGATGTAGTTGATCCTGATACAGTAGGAAAAGAATACTCTGCAATTCCTGAGGCAGAAGTAAAAAACTACCAATCATCTACTAACAGCACTAATGATACTATTGATAAAACAACAGAAATATCTGAAGAGGATACATCTTCTAATGATGAATACGAAGCAGATGAAATGCCAGATTTAGATATAGAAGTATCTGAAGCAGATTTAGATAGTTATTTTGATAGCTATATTAATAATAATGAAGAAGTAAAAACTTTATCATTAAAACGTTAAACTATATAAGATTATAGGATATTAAAAACTATAATCTTTTTTCTTGCAACAAATTATGATAAAATAATAAAAGGTGATAAAAATGCAACAAAAAAATATAAGAAACTTTTGTATTATAGCGCACATTGATCATGGTAAAAGTACCCTAGCTGATAGAATCCTTGAAATAACTAATGCTGTAAGTAAAAGAGAGGCAAAGGCACAATTACTTGATAATATGGATATAGAAAGAGAACGTGGTATAACTATAAAATTAAACACGGCTTCCTTAAAATATCACTATAACAATGAAGAATATTTATTAAATTTAATAGACACCCCAGGACATGTAGACTTTTCCTATGAAGTATCTAGAAGTCTAGCCGCATGTGAAGGAGCAATATTAGTAGTAGACGCTGCCCAAGGAATAGAGGCACAAACACTTGCTAATTTATATCTTGCACTAGAATCTAATCTTACGATAATTCCAGTAATAAACAAAATAGATTTACCAAACGCAGATGTAGAAAAAGTAAGTAAAGAATTAATTGATTTAATTGGATTCTCAAAAGATGAAATAATATTAACTAGTGCTAAAACAGGAGAAGGAGTTAAAAAATTAGTAGATGCAATTGTAGAGCGAGTACCATCTCCTGAGGGTAAAAATAGCTCTAAATTAAAAGCATTAATATTTGACAGCGTATTTGATTCATATAAAGGAGTAATCGCATCAGTAAGAGTTGTAGATGGCTCATTAAAAGTTGGAGATAAGATAAGATTTATGCAAAGTGGGGCAGTATATGATGTCACAGAACTTACTATAAATACACCAAAAGAAGAAAAAATAGATGAACTTTCTAGTGGTGAAGTAGGGTTTGTTGTAGGAAGTATAAAAAATATAATGGATGTTGCAGTAGGCGATACTATAACACTAGATGAAAACCCAGCTTCTGAACCATTACCTGGATATAAGCCTATGAAATCAATGGTATTCTGTGGATTATATCCTATCGAATCAACAAAATTTGAAGATTTAAGAGATGCATTAAATAAATTAAAACTAAATGATGCCTCTTTGGTATTTGAACCAGAAACATCAACTGCATTAGGCTTTGGATTTAGATGTGGATTCCTAGGATTATTACATTTAGATATTATAAAGGAAAGAATCACTAGAGAATTTAACATAGAATTAATAACAACTGCACCTTCAGTTGTATATGAAGTAATACTTACTAATAAACAAACTATAATGGTCGACTCTCCTAATAAGTTACCAGAAATACAAACAATTTCAGAAATAAAAGAACCATACATTAAAACAAGTATATTTACTCCAAGTGAGTTTATAGGACCTATAATGGAATTATGTCAAAACAAAAGAGGAAATTATGTAAGCATGGAATATATAAATGCAACTAGAGTTAATATTCACTATGAATTGCCACTATCCGAAATAGTATATGATTTCTTTGATAAATTAAAATCATACACAAAAGGATATGCATCATTTGATTATGAATTTATTGGCAATAGAACCAGTAATCTAGTTAAAATGGATATTTTATTAAACGGAGAAGTAATAGATGCATTAAGTGTAATTGTACACAAAGATTTTGCTTACAATAGAGGTAAAAGTGTAGTAGAACAATTAAGAAAAACAATCCCAAGGCAAATGTTTGAAATTCCAATACAAGCTGCACTTGGAAATCATATAATTGCAAGAGCAACAGTTAAAGCATTAAGAAAAGATGTTTTAGCAAAATGCTATGGTGGAGATATAACTAGAAAAAGAAAACTACTTGAAAAACAAAAAGAAGGTAAAAAAAGGATGAAACAAGTTGGAAGTGTAGAACTTCCACAAGAAGCATTTATGAGTGTATTAAGTATGGATGGTGAAGAATAATGATTATTACAAAAGAAATAGTAAGATATGCTGCAGAAAGATATATAAATACAGATGAATCAATTGGTGAAATTGCTAAACAAATTGGTATTTCAAAAACAGCCCTTGTAAAACATTTTGAAGGGCTATATGACACAACTAGATTAGATCCAAAAAGGCAAGCCATTCTAGATAAAGTTAAAGTTGAAAAATGGACAAAAGGTAAATCAACGAGTGGAAACCTAGGACATAAAAAATTAAGTGAAGAAGAAACTATTAAACTAGCAAAAAATATGGTTGAGCAAAAAACAACATTAAGAGGCTTAGAGAGTGATGTTAGTACTTCAACATTATATAATTTGTTTACAAAGAAAACTCTAGGAGAAGATTTATATAATGAAGTCTCTAACCAATATGATGAAAATAAAAAACGTAAATAACTACAAAAAATAATAGAAGGGAAACAAGCAATATGAATAATGAACAATTATTAGAAGAGGCAAACTATTATTTAGATAATGAAGTTACTATGGCAGATGCTGCAAACCACTTTAAAATATGTAAAAAAAGTTTTCAACTTCATATGAAAAAATTAGAACAGATTTATCCAGATACATTCAAACTCGTTGAAATGAAAAAACAAAATAATCTTATTTTAGGTGCTATAAAAGGTGGTAAGAATGGTGTACCAACAGGAAGAGAAAATTTTCCGAAAAAACATTCCATAACAAAAGAAGAAGCAATCATCCTTGCAGAGAAGATAATTAATTTTAACTGGTCTCTTAGAGAAACAGAACGTTTTATGAATATACCAAAATCAACAATAAGCGACAATTTAAGTGAAGAAATACTTGGTGAAGAATTATATAGCGAATTATCTAATGTACTTAATAAACACAAACCAGGGAATCACAAATTATAATGAAAAGCTTATATATACACATTCCCTTCTGTAAGAGTATTTGTAGTTACTGTGATTTTGCAAAAATGTTTTATAATGAGTTTCTAGCTTTATCATATTTAGATGAACTATCAAATGAAGTAAATAACAATTATAAACAAGATATGCTAGAAACGATATATATAGGTGGAGGGACTCCATCTATACTTAGTAAAAAAGAGTTAAATAAATTGTTTTCCATAACAAATAAATTAAATATAGAACCAAACTATGAATTTACGATAGAAGCTAATATAGCCGATATAAATGAAGATTTTTTAAAGCTTTGTAAATCCAATAAAGTAAATAGACTAAGTATAGGAATAGAAACTATAAATGATAAATTTTATAAGTTTTTAAATAGAGAAAACAATATAGAAGACATAAAAAATAAAATTCTTCTTGCAAAAAAATATTTTTCCAATATAAACATAGATTTAATGTATGCATTTCCAAACGAAACAATAGAAGATTTAAAATGTGACCTAGACTTTTTTAAAAGCTTAGATATAGAACACATATCGATTTATTCATTAATAATAGAAGAAAATACTAAACTATATATAGATGGTATAAAACCAATTTCTGAAGAACTAGATAGAGAAATGTATTATTATATAATTGATTACTTAGAAAACATCGGATATAAACATTATGAAATAAGTAATTTTTCTAAAGAAGGATTAGAGTCAAGACATAACTTAAATTATTGGGACAACTTAAATTATTATGGATTTGGACTAGGTGCATCCGGTTATATAGAAAATACTAGGTATACAAATACAAGAGGAATTAATTCATATTTAAAAGGTAATTATAGAATATACGAAGAAAAACTTGATAAAAACAAAATGATGGAAGAAGAACTAATATGTGGACTTCGTAAAATGAAAGGAATAAATGAAAAGACCTTTAAAGAAAAATTTAGTATTGACATAAGAGATGTATTTAATATAGATGACTTAATAAATAAAGGATTACTAATAGAAGAAGATAATTATATTTATATTCCAAAAGATAAACTATATGTTTCAAACAATATTTTACTAAATTTTATATTAGATTAGTTGTAAACGTTTGTTTGATGTGATATAATTATTTGTAATGTAGGAGGTAACATGAATAAAGTAGAAAAATTTGAAGACGTTTTAAAATATATAAAAGATCAAACTCTAAAAGCTGATGCTTGTTATTTAATAGATGGCTTACCTGATTATTTCTTTGAGGTACCAGCATCATCAACTGGTAAATATCATCCATCATATGCATTAGGTGAAGGAGGTCTATTAAGACATACAAAAGCCGCTGTAAGAATAGCATATGAACTTTTATCAGATCCATTAATTGGTGATAAATATACAGAAAGAGAACGACAGTTAATGCTTATAGCGCTTATGTTACATGATGGATTGAAAAGTGGTATGGAACATAGTAAATACACTAAAGTAGAACATCCATTACTTGTCGCAAAATATGTAAAAGATAACACTAAAAATCTAGGAATGAGTGATGAAGATATAGAGTTTATCTGTAATGTTATCTCATCACATATGGGTGCTTGGAATAAAGATTTTGATGGAAATGAAGTCTTACCAATTCCAAAAAATAAATATCAAAACTTTGTACACATGTGTGATTATCTAGCTAGTAGAAAAGTAATTAAATTAGATTTTGATGAGAATAACAACATAGTAGAGTAGTTTATATTTTGGAGGTAATTAAATGACAAAATGGGATAGTGAGTATATTAAATTATGTAAAAAAATATTATCTGAAGGAGTAGAGGTAGAAAATAGAACAGGTACCAATTCAATTAAGATTCCATCTTATCACTTACACTTTGATTTAAGAGAAGAATTTCCAGTACTTGCGACAAAGCAATTATATTTTAGACAAGCAATAACTGAAATGCTTTGGATTTATCAAGCACAATCAAATGATGTAAGATGGTTACAAGAACGAAATGTTCATATTTGGGATGAATGGGAAATTAGTGAAGATGGTAAGTGGAGAGCAACTCAACTTATAGATGGAGAAAAAAAGCAAATAGAAAAAGATTTTGGAGTTGAATATGCACACACAATAGGAACCGCATATGGTTATATTGTTAATAAATTTTCTCTTATTGATACACTATTAGATAAAATAAAAAACCACCCAGAAGATAGAAGAATGGTTATGAGTCTTTGGCAAGATGATTATCTAAAAACCGCAGTACTTCCATCTTGCGTTTGGAGTAGTGAGTGGGATGTCACAGAGGGATATTTAAACATGTGGGTTCATCAAAGAAGTTGTGATGTACCATTAGGACTTCCATTTAATGTAACACAATATGCAACACTACTTAGTTTAATTGCTCATGTTACTGGATTAAAACCAGGAACAATAGATTGGAGTATAAAAGATGCACATATATATGTAAATCAAGTAGATGGAATAAAAGAACAAATTAAAAGATTTGATGAAAATGATGATATAAAAGCACCAACTCTATGGTTAAACCCAGAAATAGATGACTTCTATAAATTTGACAACTCAAAAGAATTAAAAGATATAAAAGTTAAAAAATATGAACATATGGGACCTATTAAATTCCCAATTGCACAGTAGGTGAGGCAGATGAAAAATTTAAGTTTAATAGTCGCAGTTGGAAAAAATATGGAAATAGGAAAAGATAATAAACTTTTATGGCATATCCCAGAAGATTTAAAGTTTTTTAAAGAAAAAACGAGTGGTAAAACAATTATTATGGGAAGTAATACATTTTATTCACTACCCAAATTACTTCCTAATAGGCATCATATAGTATTAACACTTGATGATTATAAATTTCCTGATGAAGTAGAAGTATATTATGATTTTAATACGCTTTTAAAAGCCTTAGAGACAAGAGATGAAGAAATGTTCATAATAGGTGGTGCAGCAATATATAGCTTGTTCATTGATTATGTAGATTCTATGTATATAACAGAAATAGATAAAGAATATGATGCAGATAAATTTTTTCCAAACTTCGACAAGGAAAAATGGAATAGAAAAGTACTAAGTAATAATGAATGTGATGGAGTAGAATACAAACACGTTTTGTATACTAGAAAGGGGTAGTATTAATGAAAGGTAAATTGATTGTAATAGAGGGAACTGATTGTAGTGGAAAGCAAACGCAAACAGAACTTCTTCAAAAAAGACTTAATGATTTAAATCTAAATTGTATAAGAATAGATTTTCCAAGATATGACACACCAACAGGTAAAATAGTTGGGGGACCTTATTTAGGAAAGCCTGAGGTTTGTCCTTCTTATTTCACAGAGGGTGCAGTTAACGTTGACCCTAAAGTAGCATCATTATATTATGCCGCGGATAGAAAATACAATATAGGGAAAGTAATTGAATATTTAGACAAAGGATACTTTGTAATATTAGATAGATATACTACTTCAAATCTAGCACATCAAGGAAGTAAAATTCTAGATAAAGAAGAAAGATTTAATATGTATCAATGGATAGATAAATTAGAGTTTTGGTTATTAGAACTTCCAAAACCAGATGTAACAATATTCTTACATATGCCATATGAATACGCAAAAGAATTAAAGAAAAATAGAACAAGCTTAGATGAACATGAAAAAAGTGAAGCACACTTAAGACATGCAGAAGCTTGTTATCTAGAATTAAAAGAATTATATAATTGGAAATACATTAATTGTATAAGAGATAATAAAATAAGAACAATAGAAGATATAAATAATGAAGTATTAAAATTAGTACTAGAAGAAAAAAGAGAGTTTAATTAAAAACTCTCTTTAATTTACGTTATTAGTTTGATTAAAGTATGCATGCATTGGATCTTGAGGTATAGGAGAAACAGGAGGGACAGCTGGATTAACCGGCTCATCTATAATATCTATAATTTGATCATCTGAAGCATCTGGAATATTTTGACTTGGAACAAACGTATATGGGTTAGCAGGTGCTTGATTAATAGTTCCAACATTATTTACTTGATTAGAATTAATTTCAAGAGTAGGTGCTTCAATTGGAACAACTCTATCTACAGAAGGGGTTGTTATATCAACATTAGCTTGATTAACAGGTTCATCAATTATTAATTCTGCATCATCTACTTTAGGCTCTTGCTGTATTGGTGGAGCCACATTAACAGGATTATTTACAACAGGAGGAGGTGTATTAACTATTTCATTTCCAACCTCACCAAATTCCTCTGCTGCTTTTTTCTTTAAAGATTTTAATTCCAAATCAACTTCAATAAGCTTAAATATTTCAGAGAATGTTGTAATACCATCGATTATTTTTTCAAGTCCATCTCCAAGTAGAGTAGTAACATCTCTAGTATAAACAAGTTTGTTTAATTCATCCTTAGTAGTATTAGGATTAGATATACTGCTTCTTAATTGATCATTTATATATAAAACTTCTTGTATTGCGATACGTCCATGATATCCTTCTGTACAATCATCACATTTACCAGCATCATATACTTGTTCAACATTTTTATTTAAAACTAATCTAAATATTTCTTTTTCATAATCGGTAGTTGGTCTTAAGACTCTACACTTAGGACAAAGTCTTCTAGCTAGTTTTTGTGAAATAATTCCAGTAAGCGCACTAGACAATAAGTATCTTTCAACATCCATATCAAGAAGTCTTTCAATTGTACTTAACGAGTTATTAGTATGTAGTGTTGATAAAACCAAGTGTCCAGTAATAGATGCTCTTACCGCAATCTGTGCAGTCTCAGAGTCACGAATTTCTCCTATTAGAATTATATTAGGGTCTTGACGTAATATAGAACGTAGTACATTAGCGAATGTAAGACCTATTTCACTGTTAACTTGTACTTGGTTAACGCCCTCTATATTCATTTCTATTGGGTCTTCAACAGTTATAATATTAACGTTTTCTTTATTTAACTCTTGTAATATAGAATACGTAGTAGTAGATTTACCAGAACCAGTCGCACCAGTTACTAATATAATACCATTTGGAACTGCGATCATTTTCTTTAATAAATCTAAATTTTTGGCAGAGAATCCAAGAGAATCAATACCACCAGAACTTTTAGAATAATCAAGAATACGAATAACTATCTTTTCACCCTCATTAGTAGGTAAGTCAGATACACGCATATCCAAATCTCTTCCTTCAATTTTACCTTTTATCGCACCATCTTGAGGAAGTCTAGTTTCAGTTATATTCATATTTGAAATAAGCTTAACTCTGGTAATTAAATTTCTTTCATATGATTTTGGAATCTTTGTGTGATCCCTTAATTCTCCATCAATACGCATACGAATCAACAAGCAATCTTCTTTTGGATCCATATGGATATCACTTGCTCTATGTGTTGAAGCATATAAAATAATTTGGTTAACAATATCAACTATTGGAACGTTGACTACATCATACTGAATCATATTTTTGCCCCTTTATTATCTTTTATTCTAGTATTTTACTACAATTTATTATATAATATTATCAGAATATAATCAAGTAAGGAAGGGTAAAGTTTATGAAAAAAAATAACAAAGGATTTGTTCTAGCAGAAGCAATAATAGTTTCAGTATTTGTACTAGGAATGTTTACCTATCTAGCCATGAACGTAATACCATTAATTAGTAGATATGAAAGAGTAGTAAACTATGATAATCCACAAGAAATATATCTAGCAAATACACTATATGAGGAAATGGTGGAACTAGAAACATTAAATAATGTACAAAACAGGATAATCATGAATGTTAATAGTAATGTTCTCGAATGTGGCAACTGTGCAGGTTCAGATAAATTTTATGAAGAACTAGGAAAAGCCTTAAAAATAGAAGCGATTTATAAATATGATACTACTATTAATAATAATTGTGAAAAGATACCAAATGATAAAGGCTTAAAAAACTATTGCGAATATTATATAAAAAGAAAAGATAAAGATGGAAATCCAAAAACCATAACAAAGGCTTTCATGATAAAGTTCTCTGGTGATAAAGAAAATATCTCTGGTGATAAAGAAAATATCTCCGGTGATAAAGAAAATAATATTAATAAAGCCGTAAATAAAAAATATGCAACAATAGTGGTTTCACAATAGGAGGTTAGGATATGAAAAATAATAAAGGATTTACAATTGCGGAATTATTAGTTACTTTTGTACTTGTAATGTCAATAGTATTAGCTCTTTTTAAAGTAGTTGACCACTATAGAGAACGCCAACAAAATGCAACTTCGGTAAAAGAAATGAATTCGTATAGAAATCAAATAGTAAAAGTAGTAGAAGATGACATCCTATTCAATTATGGAGGAATTAAAGAAATTAAGGGACTAGACCAAAATGACAAATCATTAAATGCAATCGAGAAAGCAAACTTTCAACAAGGAATTGAAATAGCATTTAATGGAGTTATTGCAAACACTCAACCAAATACTACAAATACTAAAAAATTAATTGTTAAAAAGAATGGTATATTGTATGGTGAAATGTTTTATGAGTTTCCAAGTAAATTTGTAAGTGCAATTGATGATGTTATATATACAGAAACACAAGTTGAAAATGTAAGCTCAGAAGATTTCTTACTAAAAAAAGCAATATATTCAATACACATTGATTTAACTCATTCTGAATTAAATAGAATCTTTAATATAAATATAGTTGCAGTTAATACCACTACTAATACTGATACTACTGAAACCCCATAAGCTAGCACCTAATAAAACAAAAGATACTAATTGTTAAGTATCTTTTTATGTGCTAAAATATACCTAGGTGGTTATATGGAAAAAATAGATAAATTTTTAAACAGTAAAATTAGTACTTCAATAAAACAAAATTACATAAAAGCTTTAGAAGATGAAGCGTTTAGAAAATTAATTACACAATATAAAATAGATGAAGAAGTAGGAATGAAATATACATCAAGATTAATGGATTCTAGCAAGGAACATACAAACTGTAGCAACTGTCCTTCCCTTGCTGCTTGTTCTAATTCTGTTAGAGGTTTTTGCCTTACTCCAAAGCAAAATAAAAATACTATTAACTTTTCATATGACATGTGTAAATATTTAAAAAAAGAAGAATATAGAGAAAATGTTCAAGTATTTGATGTAGCAAAAGATATAAAAAATGCAAGTATAAAGAATATATATACAAATGATAAAAATAGAATAGAAATAATAAAAGCAATAAAGAATTTTATAAATGAATACAAAAAAGGGACTAATCCAAAAGGAATATACCTACATGGAAGTTTTGGAAGTGGTAAGACATACCTTATTTCAGCATTATTTAATGAATTAGCTAAAGGTGGAACTACTTCAGTAATAATACATACCCCAGAATTACTAAGAAGTCTTAAAGATTCATTTTCAACTGATTATTCAGAAAAATTCTATTTATTAAAACATACTCCACTTTTATTACTAGATGATATAGGGGCAGAATATTTAACTGCATGGGGAAGAGATGAAGTAATAGAACCAATATTACAATACAGAATGGATGAAGGACTTCCAACATTTTTTACATCGAACTTTACTATTTTAGAATTAGAAAAACATTTTACAACTGCATCTAACAGTATTGATAAAGTGAAAGCAAGAAGAATAATAGAAAGAATAAAACAACTATCAGTAGAAGTAGAACTAATTAGTAAAAATTTAAGATGAAATATTGAATAATTTTCATATTTGTGATAATATGAACTTAATTACAGAGACAAAGGACAAGATTATAATAAATGATTTATAGAGAGTTAGTGTTTGGTGTAAACTAATATGAATTTATTATAGTTACTACCTTTAGAGTAGGACCTGAAAAGGAATCCCGGCATTGCCGTTATCTAAATCAAGTTAAACCAAGGATGGTACCGTGTAATTCACTCCTAAAATTAGGAGTTTTTTTATTGGGGGAAAAAGAAATGATTGAATTAGAAAAAAGACCAATCGAATGGCTGTACTATAAAATTAAAACGATGGATGATTATGATATGCGTAAACTTCTATCAGAAGAATTATTAAAAAGGGAAGTAAATAATGAAATTATTGATGATGAAGCCTATAGAATTGCATTATCATTTCAAAGCTTTGAAACTCTGTATAATCTAAGAAATAGTCCTAATTCTTGCATTGCTGCCCTTGTTTATCAAGAGTTTAGAAACAGAGTTGATAATTCAAAAATAAAAAAGCACAAGCCTGCTAAAGTTATAAAAAAGATGAAAAGAGAAAGAGTATATAATAGATATAAGAGGAGAGATAATTATGAATATTAAAGAAAATGAAAAACTAAATATTATGAACCACTCTTGTGCTCATTTACTAGCACAAGCAGTAAAACATTTATATCCAAATGCATTATTTTGGGTAGGACCAGTAATAGAAGATGGATTCTATTATGATATTGATTTAGGGGATGAAGTAATTAAAGAAGAAGACCTAGAAAAAATAGAAAAGGAAATGAAGAAATGCGCTAAAGATGGAAAAAGAATTGTTAGACATGAAATTTCTAAAGAAGAAGCACTAGAACAATTTAAAAATGATCCATATAAAATAGATTTAATTTCTAGAATGGATGAAAACGACACAGTTATTTCTTGTTATACTCAAGGCGACTTTACTGATTTATGTCGTGGTCCACATGTTGAATCAACTAAAGAATTAAAATACTTCAAGCTTTTAAAAGTTAGTGGTGCATATTGGAAAGGCGATTCTAAAAACAAAATGCTTCAAAGAATCTATGGAATTTGTTTTGACAATGAAGAAGATTTAGATGCTTATTTAAAAATGCTTGAAGAAGCTAAAGAAAGAGATCATAGAAAAATAGGAAAAGACTTAGATATATTTATGTCTGATGATCTAGTAGGAAGAGGACTTCCAATGTTCTTACCAAATGGTTATATAATATGGCAAGAATTAGAAAACTATATAAAAGAAAAAGAAAGAAAATTAGGATACCTTCATGTATTAACACCATGTGTAGGTACAGTTAACCTATATAAAACATCAGGACATTGGGATCACTATAAAGAAAATATGTTCCCAGCAATGGAAGTAGATGGAGAATCATTTGTACTTCGTCCAATGAACTGTCCACATCATATGATGATATATGCAAATAAATTACATTCGTATAAAGATTTACCAATAAGAATTGGTGAAATTGCACATGACTTTAGATATGAAGCAAGTGGTGCAGTTAAAGGAATAGAACGTGGTAGACATTTCTGTCAAAATGATGCACATCTTTTTGTAACACCAGAACAAATTAAATCAGAGTTTAAAAGTGTTGTAGATTTAATATTTGATGTATATAAAGATTTTAATATAACAAACTATAGATGCGTATTATCGCTAAGAGATCCGGAAGATAAAGAAAAATATCATCAAGATGATGAAATGTGGAATAAAGCAGAAAATGAATTACGTGAAGTTTTAAATGAATTAGGAATTGAATATACAGAAGAAATTGGTGAAGCTGCATTCTATGGGCCAAAATTAGACGTTAATGTAAAACCAGCAATAGGAAATGAAATAACATTATCTACTTGTCAATTGGATTTCTGCTTACCATCTAAATTTGATTTAAAATATGTAGATAAAGATGGAGTTAAGAAAACACCAGTAGTACTACATAGAGCAATCCTAGGTTCACTAGATAGATTTATGGCATACATATTAGAGGAAACTAAAGGTGCATTACCAACTTGGTTATCACCAGTTCAAGTTAATATCATTCCAGTAAATCCAGAAATTCATAAAAAGTACTCAGAAAAAGTTTTAAATGAATTAAAAGAACTTAATATAAGAGCTGAACTTGATGATAGAAATGAAAAATTAGGTTATCGTATGAGAGAATCTCAAACTAAAAAGATTCCATATTCATTAATAATAGGTGATAAAGAATCAAGTGATAATCTTGTAAGTTATAGAAAATATGGAAGTACTGATACAACAACAGTTTCAAAAGATGAGTTTAAAGATTACATACTAAATATTATAAAAGATAAGAAATAGACAACTTTTTGAAGTTGTAAGATAAAAGTAAACACAAAAAGAATGTGTGAAGTTGTAAGATAAATGTAGACATAAAAAAAGTGTCTGCATTTTTTG
>OIYS01000440.1_pt1 | contig 29302 bp, 44 predicted proteins | sample 1588271 | NCBI WGS metagenome assembly OIYS01 (sample SAMN03283286) | human gut metagenome | biome: human-associated habitat; material: feces | host: Homo sapiens | place: Peru | collected 2012
GTGAACCATCTTTTCCATAAGTAATCATTTTATCAACAAATTTTCTTACTTCTTTAGCTCTAGCTTCAGTAGTAACAACAAATCCATTCATGATAACATCTTTAGTAAGTCCAGCTAAAATACTTCTTCTAATTCTAGTTTCTCTTCCTAATTTTCTATATTTCATATTCTACTCCTTAAATGTAAGTCCTAATTCAGCAACTTTATCAAGAACTTCTTTTAATGATTTCTTTCCTAAATTTCTGATTTTAGTAACTTCTACTTCTTTTTTGTTAACTAAATCTTGAACGGTATGAATACCAGCTCTTTTTAAACAATTATAAGCTCTAACTGAAAATTCTACTTCTTCAATTGGTGTTTCTAATGTTTTAGTCATTGTATCAATTTTCTTTTCTTGCATAATATTTGCAATATTACTAATTGAATTTAAATCAGCTATAATAGTAAAATGTTCTATTAATATTTTAGCACCAAGTGCCATAGCTTCTTCCGGAGACATACTACCATCTGTAGTAACTTCCATAACTAATTTATCATAAGATTCATCTTGTCCAACACGAGTTGCTAATACTTCATATTTAACAATTTCTATTGGTGAATAATTTGAATCAATTGCAATAACTCCAGCTACATTATGTTCTAAATTAGCTTTATTTTCAGCAGCAGATGTAAATCCACGTCCACTATTTAGAGTCATTTCAATATTAATTTTTCCACCACTTACTAAATTACAAATTACAAAATCAGGATTCATAATTTCTATATCAGCATCTTTTTCAATATCAGAAGCAAGTACAGGACCTTCAACAGATTTTGTAAGTCTTAAAACTTTTTGTTCATTTGAATGATTTTTAACAACTAAATTTTTAATATTTAATACGATAGTTGTAACATCTTCAACAACACCTTCAATTTTTTGAAATTCATGTAACACACCATCTATTTTAATTGATGTAACAGCACTTCCTGGTAAACTAGAAAGAAGAACTCTTCTCATTGCATTACCAATAGTTGTTCCAAAACCTCTTTCTAAAGGTTCAATTTCAAATTTAGCATAATGGTTACTTTCTTGATATTCAGTTATTTTATAGTCTGGTTTTTCAAATTTAATCATAGTACACGTTCCTTTCCTAATTAGTTTCTTGGTCTTTTTGGTGGACGACATCCATTATGAGGAATTGGTGTTTCATCAGTTATACTTGTGATTTCAAGTCCTGCAGTTTGAAGTGATCTAATTGCATTTTCTCTTCCTGGTCCTAGACCTTTAACAAATACATCAACTTTTTTAACTCCAGCTTCAACAGCAGCAGCTGCAGCAGCTTCACTAGTTAAACCAGCAGCAAATGGAGTTTTCTTTTTACTTCCTTTATAACCAATTCTACCAGCTGATGACCAACTAATAGCGTTACCTTCTTTATCACTTATAGTAACAATTGTATTATTATAAGTTGAATGAATGTGAGCAACAGCTTCAGGAATATTCTTCTTTACTTTTCTTTTTCTTCTATTATATGCCATATATTAACACCCTACTTTCCGACCTTTTTCTTATTAGCTACAACTTTTCCTCTACCTTTACGAGTTTTAGCATTTCTACTAGTTCTTTGTCCTCTTACAGGTAATCCTTTTTTGTGTCTAATACCTTCATAGCAATTTATTTCCATTTTATTTTTGATACTCATTTGAACGTCACGTCTAAGGTCACCTTCAACAGTATAATTATCGATTTCTTTACGAAGTTTTGCAATTTCTTCTTCAGTTAAATCTTTAATTTTCTTAGCCGGATCAACTTCTACGTTTTCACAAATAGTTTTTGCTAAATTTCTACCAATACCATAAATTGCAGTAAGTCCTATACAAGTATGTTTTTCTCCTGGTAATTCAATATTCTTAATTCTTGCCATTTATTATCCTCCTTAACCTTGTACTTGTTTATGTTTAGGATTTTCACAAATAACCCTAACTTTTCCTTTTCTTCTTATAATTTTACATTTTTTGCAAATCTTTTTAACTGATGGTCTAACTTTCATAATTTCACTCCTTATCTATTATTCCATTTTATAATCCCACGTGTTAAATCGTATGGTGAAAGTTCCACTGTAACTTTATCACCTGGTAAGATACGAATCATATTCATACGCATTTTACCAGAAACGTAGGCCTTTACAGTGTGTCCATTACTAAGTTCAACTAGGTAATCACTACCCTTTAATACTTCAGTAACTTTTCCTTCTACTTCAATTTTATTTTTTTTTCCCATATTTTAATCTCCTGTTAATATTTCATATCCATCTTTTGTAACTAGAACTGTATTTTCATAGTGAGAAGATGGTTTACCATCTTTTGTTACAACTGTCCAATCATCATCTAATAACGCTACTTCCTTACTTCCTAAATTGAGCATCGGTTCAATTGCTATAACCATACCAGCTTTAAGTCTTGTACGATTATTATCATCAAAATTTGGTACATCTGGATCTTCATGCATTTCAAGTCCAATACCATGTCCACATAATTCTTCAACTACTGATAAACCATGATCATGAGCATAATCCTCAATTGCACGACTTATATCTCTAACTCTTGCACCATCTTTTACTTTTTTAACTCCAGCATAGAAAGCATCTTTTGTATTAATAACTAAATTTTTAACATCATCACTTACATTACCAATAATATAAGTTCTCGTAGCATCAGCATGATAACCTTTGTAACTTAAAACTAAATCTATTGAAACTACGTCCCCATTCTTTATTTTTCGACTTCCAGGTATTCCATGAACTACTTCATCATTAATTGATATACAAGCAGTCGCTGGATATCCTTCATAACCTAAACAAGATGGGACACATCCAATACTTATAATATAATCATGAATTAATGTATCTATTTTTTTAGTAGTAACACCTGTTTTTATATATTTTTCAATATATTTAAACGTATCACTTAAATACCTACCAGCTAATCTCATTAATTCAATTTCTCTATCACTTTTAATACTAATCATTACAAACTTCCACAATATCTTTAAAGATATCTTCTACATTTCTATTAACATTTATTTTATGAAGTTTATTTTTATCTTCATAATATTCCATCAAAGGTTTTGTATTATCTAAAAAAGTTTTATATCTAACTTTAAAAGAATCAACATTATCATCATTTCTTTTAACTAACTCTTTTCCACATCCATCACAAATACCTTCAACCTTTGGTTTTAAACTATCAACATTTAGATTATATGACTTTCCACAACTACAAGTAAGTCTTCCAAGAATTCTATCAATTGCCTCTTTTTCACTTAAATCTAAATATATTACTTCATAATCTTTATCTAACATATTATCTAAAGATTTTGCTTGATTAAGAGTTCGAGGAAAACCATCTAATATAAATGGTTTTCCATCTATTTTAGCAAGTTTATCATTAATTAAACTAATAATTAATTCGTCACTAACTAATTCTCCACGATCAATAATATTTTTAACTTGTAACCCAAAATCTGTACCTGAAGAAACTACTTCTCTTAACATATCACCAGTTGATAAGTGATTATAACCAAAACTTTCTTTTAACATTGTACTTTGAGTTCCTTTACCCGCTGCGGGAGGAGCTATAAATATTATATTTTTCATATTATCTTAATCTCTTTCTTTTAGCAGTATAACTTCTACTTACTAAACTACTTTCCATTTGTTTATATGTTTCAATTGCAACACCTACAACGATTAACATTCCTGTTCCTCCGATTGTAACTTGACTTGATAAGCCAAATATTAATGAAAAAATAATTGGAATAGCTGCAAGTATTACTAGGAATATACTACCTACAAGGGTAAGTTTACCCATTGAATTACTAATATATTTACTAGTATCTTCACCAGGTCTTATACCAGGAATATATCCACCACGTTCATTTAAGTTTTTACTCATTTCATCTGGATTCATAACCATAAAAGTATAAAAATATCCAAAGAATAATATTAATATTATATATAATATAAATCCTGTCGGAGTATTATAAACTATATACTTATTAACAAAATCTATTGCGCCTTGATTCTTAGTTAAAGCAACAATTGTTGCTGGTATAGTTGTAAGAATTGATGCAAATATTACAGGCATAACACCAGCTGAATTTAACTTAATTGGTAAGAAACTACTTTGTGCTCCATAGGCACTTGTTGATTTATTAGCATATTGAATAGGTATTCTTCTTTCTGCTAGTTGTATCCATATAATTCCTACGATAATAAGAATATATACAAGGATAAATAAACTAAAGAATAAAATTCCTAAAGCCATTTCATATGTTCCACTTGTAATAAATCCATTATATGCTCCAGTAAATATACTTGGCATACTTAATATTATACCAGCCATAATTAACATTGATTGACCATTACCAATACCTTTATTAGTAATTTGATCACCCATCCATAAACAGAATGCAGTACCAGCAGTCATAACTAAAGCTGTTTTAAGTTGAACAAATACACCAACATCACCCATATAAGCAATACATAATACATATGCTTGGAAAAAACCAATTAAAATACCTAAATAACGATTAATTTTATTGATTTTTTGTCTTCCTGTATAGCCCTGTTCTTTTAAATCTTTAAAGTAAGGAATAATGTCCATTTGTAATAATTGAGTAATGATAGATGCTGTAATATATGGAGAAACTCCTAACGCGAATATGGAGAAACTTCGAAGTCCACCACCACTCATTATATTAAAAATTTCTAAAAAACCTAAATCTTTATAAATTTGAGATGCCCAAGAAATCGTAACAGATGATCCTAGAGCAAAAAGACCTAAACAAAATAATGTTATATAGATTCTTTTTCTTAAATCTTTGTTAGCTTTATTAAATATTTGAGAAAAGCCACGAAACATCTAAATCACCTCAGCTTTGCCACCAATATTTTCAATTTTTGTAACAGCTTTGGTAGAGAATCTATTAGCTTTAACAGTTAACTTTTTAGTAAGTTCCCCATTACCTAATACTTTAACACCACTAAGTTGTTTTTTAATTATTTTTCTTTCTTTTAATACTTCTGGAGTAACAACATCTCCATCATTAAAGAATTTATCTAAATCGCTTAAATTAATAACAGCATATTTAGTTTCAAATTGTTTGTTATTAAAACCTCTAATAGGAATTCTTCTATATAATGGAGTTTGACCACCTTGGAACCAAGCTTTGATTGATGCACCACTTCTTGATTTTTGACCATTTTCTCCACGAGTAGATGTTTTACCCATTCCAGATCCTGGACCTCTACCTACTCTTTTAGAGGCTTTCATTTCTTTAGTCTTTGGTAAATTTTCTAATCTCATATTATAATTCCTCAACTTTCTTGCCACGTAGTTCAGCAATATGTTCTGGAGTTCTTTGACTCTTTAATGCTTCTAAAGTAGCTTTAGCAACATTAACTTGAGTATTAGCTCCTAAAGATTTAGCAACTATATCTTTAACACCAGCTAGTTCTAATACTGCACGAGCAGCACCACCAGCGATGATTCCACGACCTTCTTTAGCAGGTTTTACTAAAACTACAGCTCTACCAACTTTAGCAGTTTCTTCATGAGGAATAGTTCTTCCTTGACTAAGGGCAACTTTACAAACATTTTTATTAGCAGCTTGTAAAGCCTTTTTGATAGCTTCTGGAACTTCATTAGCTTTTCCACTACCAATACCAACTAAACCTTTACGATTTCCAACTGCAACAGTAGCACAGAAACGGAAATGTCTACCACCTGAAGTAACTTTTGTTACTCTAGTAATAGAAATAACTTTTTCTTCTAATAAATTTTTCTTTTCTTGTCTTTTATCTTCTTTTCTCATGCTACCCTCCTTAAAATTCTAGTCCAGCTTCTCTAGCAGCATCTGCTAAAGCTTCTACTCTACCATGATATTGATATCCACCACGGTCAAATACGACTTTTTTAATTTTTAGTTTTTTGCATTTTTCAGCAACATCTTTTCCAACAGCTTTAGCTGCTTCAATATTACCTCCATTAGCAATTTTTAATTCTAAATTTGAAGAACTAGCAAGGGTAGTTTTAGTTACATCATCAATAACTTGAGCATAAATACCTTTATTAGATCTAAATACATTTAATCTTGGCACTTCTTTAGTACCACTTATAGTTTTACGTACTCTTGCATGACGTCTTACACGAGCCTTATTATTTGCTTCTTTTTTAATCATACTTTAACTCCTCCCTATGCCGCTTTCTTTCCTTCTTTACGACGAACATGTTCACCTTTGTAACGAATACCTTTACCTTTATAAGGTTCTGGTTCTCTTACTTTACGAACATTAGCCGCAAATTCAGATACTTTTTGTTTATCAATACCATGAATAGTAATTTCTGTATTACTTTCACTAGTTACCGATAACCCAACTGGTGCTTCCATAACAACTGGATGAGAATAACCAGCATTAATAGTAATTTTATTACCACTAACTTGGAATCTATAACCAACACCAACTGCTTCTAATCCTTTATCATATCCTTTAGAAACACCTGTTATCATATTACTAATTAATGAATTTGTAGTACCTTGCATCATATTAGCATCTTTACTTGGTTTAATTTGTTTAGTTAAAACAACACCATCTTCTACTACAACACTAACAAGTTTACTAAATTCTAATGTAAGTTCACCTTTAGGTCCCTTAACATCTACAACGTTTCCGTTAACACTAACTGTTACGCCGTCAGGAATAACTAATTTTCTTTCACCTATTCTACTCATAATAACTTACCATATATAGGCAAGAACTTCGCCTCCTAACCCTTTAGCTCTAGCTTCTTTATCAGTCATTAAACCTTCAGAAGTTGAGATTATAGCAATACCTAGTCCGTTTAGAACTCGAGGAATTTCATCCACTTTAGCATAAACTCTTAAACCAGATTTACTAATTCTTTTAAGTCCAACAATAACTCTTTCTTTTTTAGGACCATATTTTAATGTTAAAGTTAATTTATCACCATTTGTATTTTTTTCATATACATAATCAGCGATATAGCCTTCTTTTTTAAGTATTTCAGCAATACCTAAAGTCATTTTAGTACCAATAACTTCAACAGTTGCATATCTCATTTGATTTGCATTACGAATACGAGTTAACATATCTGCTATTTTATCTTGTACAAACATAATTTTCCTCCTTCTACCAACTAGATTTCTTAACACCTGGTAATTTACCTTCATTTGCTAATTCTCTAAAACAAATTCTGCAAATTCCATATTTTCTAAGTACTCCGTGAGGTCTTCCACAACGATTACATCTTGTGTAAGCACGTGTTGAAAATTTAGGTGTTCTTTGATTTTTAACAATCATACTTTTCTTTGCCATAGTGCCTCCTTAATTCTTGAAAGGCATTCCAAAGCCTTTTAATAAACTTTTAGCTTCTTCATTGCTCTTTGCAGTAGTAACGAATATAATATCCATACCACGCACTTTTAAAACTTCATCATATTCAATTTCTGGGAATATTAATTGTTCTTTAATTCCAATTGTATAATTTCCTTTTCCATCAAAAGCATGTCCTGAAACTCCACGGAAATCTCTAACACGAGGAAGTCCAATCTTAACTAACTTTTCAAAGAAGTTATACATATTTTCACCTCTAAGCGTTACTTTAACACCAACAGGTTGACCTTCTCTTAATTTGAAACCAGCAATTGATTTACGAGCTTTTGTTACAACGCACTTTTGACCACTAATAGCTTCTAGATCTTTTACAGCTGCAGTAATAAATTTTTCATCTTTACTACCTTCTCCAACACCCATATTGATAACAATCTTTTCAAGTTTTGGAACAGCCATAATAGTAGTATAATTATGTTCTTTCATTAATTCAGGAACAATTTTTTCATCATATAATTTTCTAAAATTACTCATAACTACTTACTCACTTTCTTTGAAGTTTTAGCTTTCTTTTCAGCTTTTTCTTCTATTTTTTCACTTTTTTTAGAAGCTTTAGCTTCTTTTTCATCAATAACCTTTACATTAGAAACATGTATAGGAGCTTCAATTTCAAATATTCCACCTTTATCATTCATTCTTGTTGGTTTACTATGTTTTTTAACAATATGTACACCTTCAACAACAACTCTAGCCTCAGTCTTTAATGTTTTAATAACTTTACCAGTTTTACCCTTATCAGCACCAGCAATTACTTTAACAGTATCTCCAACTTTTACTTTCATTTTTGCCTCCTATAATACTTCTGAAGCAAGAGAAACAATCTTCATATAATCTTTTTCTCTTAACTCTCTAGCTACAGGTCCTAAAACACGAGTACCAATTGGTGATTTATCATCTTTAATAAGTACGCACGCATTATCATCAAATTTGATATAAGAACCATCACTTCTTCTAACGCCTTCAACGCTTCTAACGATTACGGCTTTAACAACTTTACCTTTTTTAACTGGACTGTTAGGAATAGCTTTTTTAACTGTTCCAACAACAACATCCCCGATATTACCATATTTAACTTTAGATCCACCAAGAACTCTAATAACTAAAAGTTCTCTAGCTCCAGAGTTATCAGCAACTTTAAGTCTACTTTCTTGCATTACCATAATAATACCTCCTAAAGGATAACAGCTTTAGTTAAAACTTCTACTAGTTCATATCTTTTAGTTTTAGATAATGGTCTAGTCATTCTAATCTTTACTGTATCTCCTACTTTTGCTTCATTTTTTTCGTCATGAGCGGCATATTTCTTTGAATATTTAACATTTTTCTTATACAAAGGATGACTTTTTGATGTTTCAACATTAACAGTTATAGTTTTGTTATTAGATGCACTAACAACTTTACCAATTAATTCTTGTTTCTTTTCTGTCATTATTTATTACCTCCATCAATTTCTCTTTCTTTAAGAATAGTTTTCATTCTTGCAACATCTCTTCTTAAAACCTTAAGTTCAACTGGTTTTTCTAAAGTACCACTTGCATGTTGCATTCTCTTTGTAAATAATTCTTCCTTTGTATCTTTGATTTTTTTAACTAAATCTTCTGTAGATAACTTTCTTAGTTCCTTAATTTCCAAGAGAATCACCATCCTTTACTTCTTCTTTTTTTACAAATTTTGTTTTAACAGATAATTTATGAGATGCAAGTCTTAATGCTTCACGAGCTATTTCTTCAGAAACACCACTTACTTCAAACATAATTTTACCTGTTTTTACTACTGCTACCCATTCATCTACTGAACCTTTACCTTTACCTTGTCTAGTTTCTAGAGGTTTTTTAGTTCTAGGCATATGTGGGAATATGTTAATAAATACTTTTCCACCACGTTTCATATAACGTGTCATTGCAATACGAGCTGCTTCAATTTGACGAGCACTAATCCATCCGCCTTCTAAAGCTTGAAGTCCATATTCTCCAAAATGAAGTTCTGTATTACCTTTAGCTTTTCCATCATAACTTACTCTATGACTTTTACGATATTTAGTTCTTTTTGGCATCAACATGTTTATCAGCTCCCTTCAGATTTTTCTTTGCAGGAAGAATTTCATCTTTATAAATCCAAACTTTAACACCAATCTTACCATAAGTTGTATCAGCTTCAGCTATTGCATAATCAACATCAGCTCTTATAGTATGAAGTGGCACAGTTCCTTCAGTATATCCTTCAGTTCTAGCCATTTCAGCTCCACCAAGTCTACCTGAAACTGCCGTTTTACATCCTTTAGCTCCAGCTTTCATTACATTTCTAATAGCTCTTTTTTGAGCTGATCTAAATGGTGCTCTAGCAGCTATTTGACTAGCTATATTTTGAGCAACTAATGAAGCATTTAAATCTGGATTCTTTTCTTCAACTATATTAATATAAATTTCTTCACCAACTAATTTAGATAATTTCTTTCTTAATTTTTCAATATCTTCGCCACCACGACCGATGATAACACCAGGTTTAGCAGTATAGATACTAACTTCACATTTATTATTTCTTCTTTCAACTATAACACTTGCAATAGCAGCTTCTTTAAGATTTTTTTCTAAATATTCTCTGATTTTAATATCATTAATTAAATATTGTTGATAATTATCTTTAGAATACCATTTACTTTGCCAAGTTTTATTAACACCAAGTCTGTATCCTATAGGATTTACTTTTTGTCCCATTATTACTTAACTCCCTTCGCTTCATCAGTTACTTTAACAGTAATGTGACTACTTCTCTTATCATGGCGATCTACATTTCCACGACTTGCAAATTTAATTCTTTTATAAACAGGTCCTGGATTAATGTAACATTCACTAATTCTAAGTTCAGATTCATTTGCACCGTTATTATTAACAGCATTAGCAACAGCTGAATTTAAAACTTTAAGAATTAATCTACTAGCTTTAGTATTAGTATTTTCCAATATACCTCTAGCAGTTTCAACATCTTTTCCTCTAATTAAGTCCATTGTCATTCTAGCAAGTCTTGGCTTAATTAAAGCATTTTTATGAATTGCGTATGCTTCCATGTTACCTCCTACTTATTACCTGCATGGCCTGTAAATTTACGAGTTTGTGAAAATTCTCCTAATTTATGTCCAACCATGTCTTCAGTTATATAAACTGGAATAAAATCTTTTCCATTATGAACAGCTATAGTATGACCAACAAAGTCAGGAAAAATAGTAGATCTTCTTGACCAAGTTTTAATAACTGTTTTTTTAGTTCCTTTATTCATTTCTTGAACCTTTTTCATAAGTGATTTTTCAACATAAGGTCCTTTTTTTAAACTTCTTGCCATTTTTCCTCCTATTTCTTAGCCTTTCTACTAACTATAAGTTTTTCGCTTTTCTTTTTACTTTTACGAGTCTTAACTCCTAAAGCAGGTTTACCCCAAGGAGTCATTGGGCTCTTACGTCCGATAGGTGCACGTCCTTCTCCACCACCATGAGGGTGATCGTTAGGGTTCATTACAGATCCACGGTTTGTAGGTCTAATACCCATATGACGTTTTCTACCAGCTTTACCAAGATTTACTAGTTTGTAATCTTCATTTCCAACAACACCAATTGTTGCCATACAAGTTCCAAGAACAAGTCTTGTTTCACCAGATTGTAAACGAAGCATTACATACTTGCCTTCACGTCCAAGTATTTGTGCACTAGCTCCAGCACTTCTACACATTTCAGCACCAGCACCAGGTTTTAATTCAATACAATGAACCATTGTACCAACTGGAATATTTTTAAGTGGTAATGCATTACCAACTTTGATATCAGCAGATTCTCCATTTTCAATAATCATATCTACTTTTAACCCATTTGGTGCAATTATATATCTTTTTTCTCCATCTTTATAATTAATTAAAGCAATATTAGCATTTCTATTTGGATCATATTCAATTGTTGCAACACGTCCAGTAACACCAAATTTATTTCTCTTATAATCAATTAAACGATATTTTCTTTTTGCTCCACCACCAATGTGACGAACAGTCATTTTACCTTGATTATTTCTACCACCAGTTTTACTCTTACTAGATAGTAATGATTTAGTAGGAGTAGAAGTAGTTATTTCATCATTTGCAAGTGTACTCATTCCACGACGTCCATTAGTCGTTGGTTTATAATGTTTTATAGCCATATTCTTTTCCTCCCTACTATAATTCTATTGAAGAGCCTTCAGCTAAAGTAACAATAGCTTTTTTATAAGTTTTAGTTCTTCCAGCATATTTTCCAACTCTTCTTCTTTTAGATTTTGTATTTAATGTATTAACACTAACTACACTAACTTTAAATGCTTCTTCAACTGCATTTTTAATTTCAGTTTTAGTTGCATCTTTAGCTACTTTAAATGTATAAACATTAGCTTGTCTATTAGCCATAGATTTTTCAGTAATAACTGGTGCAATAATAATATCAGAATAATGTTTCATTATTTAAGCACCTCCTCTATTTTACTTACTGCAGCTTCATCCATAACAACTACATCAGCATTTACTAAATCATAAACATTTACTTCATCAGCATATATAACTAAACAATTTGGTAAATTCCTTGTTGCTAAATAAAGATTTGCAGCATCATCACTTGTAACAAATAATACTTTATCTTCTAATTTTAATGCTTCTAACATTTTTAAAGCATCTTTAGTTTTAGTACTTTCCATATTGAAATTATCAACAACTACTAAAGCTTTTTCTAACACTTTTTCAGATAAAGCACTCTTTAATGCAAGTACTCTTTCTTTCTTATTAATTTTGAAACTAAAGTCACGGTTACCAACACCAAATGGTACTCCGCCACCAACCCATTGAGTAGCTCTTATACTACCTTGACGAGCTCTACCAGTTCCTTTTTGTTTCCATGGTTTTCTTCCTCCACCAGAAACTTCACTTCTATTTTTAGTTTTTCTTGTTCCTTGACGAGTAGCATCTAATTGTAAACGAATCATTTTCTTTAGTGCATCATCATTTACTTCAATTTTAAAGATACTATCATTTAATGTTAAATCTTTTACTTTTTCACCATTAAGGTTCTTAACACTTATCTTTGTCATTTTAATTCCTTTCTAAGCAAGTATTACTTACTTTCTTCTTCCTTAGTTTCTTCTTTAGCATCTGTTACTTCTTCAGTAACAACTTCTTCTGTTACTTCCGGAGTTTCAACAACTTCATCAACAACAGTTTCTTCTACATATGTAAGAATTTCTTTTGGATCTTCCTTTCTGCTATTTTTAACAGCAGTCTTAATTAATACTAAAGAATTTTTTGCTCCTGGAACATTTCCACTAACTAAAATATAGTTTTCTGCATCGTTTACTTCGATGATTTCAAGATTTTGAATAGTAACTGTATCAACACCCATGTGTCCAGCTAATTTTTTACCTTTCAAAACTCTCTTTGGTAACATAGTACCTAATGATCCTGGTCTTCTGTGATAATGAGAACCATGAGTCATTGGTCCACGAGATTGGTTATGACGTTTAATAACGCCTTGAAAACCTTTCCCTTTAGTTGTACCTGTTACATCAACAATTTCTCCAACGCTAAATACTGAAGCAGAAATTGTATCACCAATATTATAAGTTGATTCTACATCTCTTATTTCTTTTAAGTAGCGCTTAGGAGTAGTATTTGCTTTTTTAGCATTTCCCATTTCTGGTCTGTTTGCTTGTTTTTCTTTCTTTTCGAATACACCAAGTTGAATTGCATTATAACCATTTTTATCAACAGTCTTAACTTGCATTACTACGTTAGGTTCAGTTTCAATAACTGTAACAGGAATTAACTTACCTTCTTTAGTAAATACTTGAGTCATTCCAACTTTGCGTCCTAAGATTCCTTTCATAATTTCTTTCCTTCCTTTTCTTATAATTTGATATTTACATCAACACCACTAGGTATGTCTAAGTGTTGTAATGCATCAACAGTTTCTTTGCTTGGGTTCTTAATATCGATAAGTCTCTTGTGAGTTCTTCTTTCGAATTGTTCCCTTGCATCTTTATATTTGTGAACTGCTCTTAATACTGTAACTTTTTCAATTTCTGTTGGTAGTGGAACAGGTCCAGAAATTTCGCCACCAGTTCTTTTAACAGTTTCAACAATTTTTCCAGCAGCTACATCAAGTAATTGATGATCATACGCTTTCAAATTAATTCTAACTTTTTCTTTTGACATTATTTCATGTCCTCCTTTCGCCTATATCTAGTATAGACATACTCCGTACAAGTTCTCCAATCACACTATTTTACTACCAACTTCTCCTAGTGTATCGGTAACCTCGCACATCTCCGCAGTCATACGACTATAATTATAACATTAAATTCTATGAAAAATCAAGCAAAAATAAGCATTTTTCAAAAAAACTAAAAATAAAATGAAAAACACTAAAAAAGAATATATCTTTTTCAGTGTTAATAATTATTACTAATCAATATTTATAACAAACGATTCATAATAAGCATGATTATCTTTAATAGATAATGTTAATATAGCATTACCAATTTTTTCGTAACCAACATCTAGAATCAAATCTACTATATCAAAATTAACAATATATTTTCCATCAACTTTTTTAAAATCATAAACAGTTGAAGGATAATGAGAATTTTGTACATCTACGTAGTCACCTTTTATAGTTTTAACATAATAATAATGATATTTTTTATTACTTCTATTGTCAGCTTTATAAGCTAAATAATATTTTTTATTATTAAAGTCATAATCTTTTTCTAAATCTACAGCAAAATATTTTTTAAAATCTGCATAGTCATCATCATCCATTAAATAACTTTGTCCTGAAGCTTCATTTTTAATCTCATAACCAGCACCATATCTACACGACATTAATAACCCACTAATCCTTTTTAAATAATCTTCACTTCCGTTTCTAGGTAAACCAAAATATTCTTTTTCAAATAAGTCACAATTATTATTAATTGTATTAGAAATAGAATCACGAAAACCATTAATAATTTCATTAAACTTCCCTATTTCATTATTAATAATTCTATCCTCTTTAGTTAAACTTAATATTTCTTTAGTTACTTGCTCATATTCTTCCTTGTTCAAACGGTTATTATAACGTTCTTGTGGCCAATTACAATTATTGCAATAAATACCACTGTCATTTACTTCATCATTTTTATTAGCAAATACCTTATCATAAACTATATAACCTGATAAGCCTACTACTGCAAGTACTAATAATACAACCAAAACTATAATCCCTGTTTTCTTCTTTTTAGTATTTTCCATACACAATCCTCCACTATTATAAAGTATATCAAACATTTTTATAAAAATCTACAAAACAAAAAAGTTCTTAACTTATTTTTTGTTAAGAACTAATTTTAAATCATTACTTTTTATTTTTTCTTCACCAACAAATTCTCTAACCTTATTATATATAGAAATATCTAAAGTATCAACAAGTCTCATTTTAAACATTCTTTGTAAAGTATAATAATAGTAATTTATATCTCTAACATTTTCATCTTCAGGCTTTTTAGCAACATACATAAAAATATCTCTTAAAGAATCTACATCACCAGCAACAATATTATCAATCAAATTATATAATTTTGGTTTTACAATTTCAACATAATCAACTTGGTATATATTTCTATCTCCATAAAAATCATCTTGAACATCAACTTGTTCATATTCAAACTTTTTATAAATTGTCAAAGGATTACGCCTAGGAATTCCATAACACAAATAACTCCCAGCTCTTTCGACACTACAATCTCTAAATAAATTTTCTTGTAATTCTTTTACTTTTTCTAAGTCAAAACTAACCCCATACTTTAAAATTTCATTTCCATCAACACTATAATAATACATAAAAAACCTCCTAATCTTTTATTATTAATGATTCAGTTCCTTCCATTTCTTTGGGTATTGCTATATCCATATAATCTAAAATCGTCGGTGCAACATTAACCAAAGTTCCTTCGCTTTTTATTTTAACTTTTTCATCACATAGGATAAAAGGCACTTTACTAGTTGTGTGAGTTGTACAAACACTACCATCCGGATTAATCATAGTATCAGCATTCCCATGATCAGCAAGTATAATCACTTTATAAAAATTTTCTTCTGCTTTTTCCATAATTGTATTTAAACAGATATCAACAGCACTACAAGCCTTAACTGCAGCTTCCATTACACCAGTATGACCAACCATATCAGGATTAGCAAAATTAACTAAAATAAAATCATAATCATTTTTCATTGATGAAATAACTTTTTTAGCAACTTCAACGCAACTCATCTCAGGTTTCAAATCATAAGTTGCCACACTCGGAGATGGAATATGAAATTTATCACAACCTTTAATTTTACCATCAACACCGCCATCAAAAAAGTATGTTACATGTGGAAATTTTTCACTTTCAGCAATTCTTGCTTGAGTAAAATCCAGTTCACTCAAATACAAACCTAATGAATTTTTTAATGAAACTGGTTCTATTAAATTATAAGTTTTAATCTTTTTATCAACAGGTAAAAAGCTAAATATTAAAGTATCTTTCATATTAGAAACACTAAAACCATCAAAAGTACTCCAATTAACAATAGATGATAATATTTGTTTAGCTCTATCAGCTCTATAATTCATCCACATTATTACATCACCATTTTTAATAGTATTTTTACTACATATAATTGGTTTAATAAATTCATCAGTTATTCCTTTTTCATAACTAGATTGTATTGATCGAGCAATATTTATTGAACTTACTCCCTTACCATTTACTACTAAATCATAATAAACTTTAGTTCTATCCCAATTTTCATCTCTATCCATTGCATAAAATCTACCACAAACACTAACTATATCTCCAACACCATATGTATTAATAGCATCTTTTATCATATCTATATATTTCATTGCTTCATTAACTTTAGTATCTCTACCATCAGTAATTAAGTGAAAATGAATTTTCTTACAACCATTTTCAACTAAAAATTTATACATGTTAACAAAATCATCTACACCAGCATGTATATTACCATCACTACAAAGTCCCATTATATGAATATCTTTATCTTTATTTTCAAGTAATTTAACAACATTTTTGTTTTCCATATCAGGGTTAGCTAAAAAATCATTAACTATTGTTTCATTTTGTTTAAGAAGTCTTCCAGCCCCAATTGTCATATGACCAACTTCACTATTACCAGCTTGACCTGGAGTAAGCCCTACTGCTTCTTCACTAGCCCCTAACAATGCATGAGGATATTTATTCCACAAGGAATTAAAGGTATTCATATTTGCTTGCTTAACAGCATTACCTTTTTCTTCTTCTCTCATTCCAAATCCATCTAATATAATAGTTAATATCTTTTTCACAATCTCACCTTCACAAAAGAACAAAAACATTACTAATTTTTATCTGTTCTTATTTATATTATACATTTTTTAACTTATATTTTCAATCCCTCAATAATCTAGAATAAATTCAAAAAAAGTTCTGACTATTCAGAACCTACGCAATCAATTCTTTTGTATTTAATTTAAATTTATCTGCTAGTGTTGATAAAAATTCAGAATTAGTTGGTCTACTTCTATCAAAATCAATACTATTACCAAATAAATTTTCCATTAATTTAATATCTCCTCTAGACCAACTTATTTCAATAGCATGTCTAATAGCTCTTTCAACTCTAGAAGATGTAGTTTGATATTTATTAGCAATTTTAGGATATATCTCTTTTGTTACTAAAGATGAAACACCATCACTAGCGTATAAAAGCATAACTCCTTCTCTAATATATTGATAACCTCTGACGTGTGTAGGGATACCTAAATCATGCAATAAGACACTAACTTCACTCTCAATCTTACTTGATTTAACCACTTTTATTTCTTCTTTGTGCATGACTAGATCTATTAATCTACTATTAACAACATCCATATCAACTGGCTTTAGCATAAAATAGCTAGCACCTAAAGCTTGAACTCTTCTTATTGTAAAATCATCTTTAAAACTAGATAATACCATTATTTTCTTATTTATATTATGATTTTTTAGTTCTTCAATAATTCTAATTCCATCAAATTGTGTTAATATTAAATCCAACATTAATATATCATATTGATCCGGATTCTGTAATAAATAATTTAAAGCGTCCTTCCCATTAGTAAAACCCCCGATAACAGAAACAATTTCACTATTCCTAAAGTACTCTTTAACACTCCTTATCACTGCCTCATTGTCATCTACGACAACTACCTTAACTTGTTTTTCCATGTGTTTTTTTCCTTTCATAAGTTAATTATATTTCTTCCCTACAACTTCATTATAAGTCACAATAACTTAAAAAGCTACAAAATCTTTTGTCGAACTATGTCAATTGCTGTAAACATTTGACATTACATGTAGAAAACATAAAAAAAAGATAAAAATTACTCAATCTTTATCTTATTATATTCATCAAATTTATCTTTTCCAAAATAATCCAATCCCCATAATATACTTGTATTTAAAACAAATATTTTCCCATCTTCATCTAAGCTTTTATTTTGTAAATCAAGTAAAATAGTTTGTGAAAACTTATTTAAATATGTTTCATAATTATTTAGAGCTACTTTTGCTATAAAACCATATTTATCTAACACTTGTTTAATCATAATACTTAATTTCTTTTCAGTTATATCATTAAAATGTTTAACGCAACTAATATCACCAATTAATTTTTTATATTCTAAACATTCATCCTTACCCACTTTATATTTAATAAAATCTATATCAGGGATAGACTTAAAATGTTTGAAAGATTCCACCATTGGATAATTAATATAAAGTTTTCCATTCTCAGTTTCATTATCAAAAAATTTCGCCATTTTTTTAATTTTTTCAAAACTATATTGTGAAGCATGAAAATCAAAATCAAATATTAGATACACCTCATCAAAACCGCCCATCGAAAGTTTTTCATACGTAGCCATATCTTTTTTTAATTTAGCTTTTTCTCTTATTAATTCAATTATATCTAAATAATTATCTTTAGTCATCTCATCATATAAGCTATAAATATTAGCACCAAAAGCAACATATTCTTTAGGTTTCTTTTTATCGATAAAATACCTATCTATTATGAGATCGCAAAACTTTTTTTCTGTCTTTTCACCCTCACAAATAAATAATATTTTATCCATTAATTCACAAAACCTCCTTCTCGATACATTTTTTCAATATTATGTGCTTCTCTAAGTTCTTTTTGTGTACAGAATGCCAAAGATTTAACATATTCACTAGTTAAAATAAAAGTTGCATCAGGCCTTGATAGTTTATTAGACATTAAATAGGTATTATGACTCGTAAGTACAGATTGAAAACCATCATGAGCATTTAATCTTTCCACAATTTTAGCTGCTAGTTCAAAATGATATGTTGCATCAAATTCATCTATAAACAAGAATTTAACTTTTTCAAAATAAATTTCCCAACAATAATATAACCATAAAGCTTTTGTTCCAGAAGAGGCAATACTTTCAAACGTTGTAATTCTGCCATTTTTTTTAACACCTAAAATTTTACCATTAGGAACCTCAATTTCCACTAAATCATAATTAATTCCATTCTCAGCTAAAAATTTAGCAAATGCTTTAGTTTTACCATTTTCTATAATTATATTATCTAACATATTAGTATTATTTCTAAGACCAATAAAACCATTAACCTCAACACTTCTAAACCATAACATTGAATTTACAAATTCCATTAACTTTGGCAAAGCAACGTTCTTAGTAAATAACGTATTATTACATATATACTTAACCACTGATAAATCATCATCATTATATTTCCAATTTAATGTTTGAGCTTCTTCTATATCAATAACATTATTTTTAGAATTTGTAAAATCATATTCAATTATTTTTTTACCATTATAATATAATTCTTCTTTTAAAATTCTATACAAATTTATCTTTCTATACTTATAAATAATCCTATCATCGCCAAATTTAAATTCATAGTAAAAATCTGCATACTTATGATTGGAATCTATATTTAAATAATTTTCTAAAATTTTAGGTTCCATATTTTTATTTTTATCTGTTAAATGAAAAGTAATATCAAATAAAGCAAGCCCAATATTGGTTTTACCTGAACCATTTTTTCCATAAATAATTGCTTTATTAATAACACCATCTTTAATTAAATTTTTATTAAATTGGTAATCTTTATGTTTTTCAAAATCTAAAACTATTTCATTATCAAATCCTTTATAACCTTCTACTTTAAATTTACAAAGCATAATATCACTCCTTATATTCATTATATAATCCCCTTTTTAATATGTCAACATTTTCCGTATTTTTTTTACGGCTATTAATATTATACTTTTTCCACTACATATTTATACATAGAAAAAGAAGTAATTTTACTTCTCCATTTCCAAAATCATTCCTTTAACTTTATTTACATCCAATGATGCTCCACCTACTAAAAATCCACTTAAGCCTTTAATACCACATAATTCTTCAATATTTTCATCATTTACACTACCACCATATAAAATATCTAACTTAATTTCATACTTTTCATATAATAAATCATTTATAAACTCTATATTCTCTTTAATTTCTTTAACACTTGGAACATTTCCCGTCCCAATTGCCCATACTGGTTCATAAGCAATCATAATATTTTTAATCTCAACATTATTTAATACTTCACTAATTTGTTTTTCTAATACTTCATATGTACTTCCGTTTTCTTTATCGCTTAATGTCTCTCCAATACAATATATAACATTTAATTTATTTTCTAAAGCATTATTAATCTTATTAATAAAATCTATATTTATTTCATGTTTATACATTCTTCTTTCACTATGACCAACTATTACATATGTTGCCCCCAAACTTTTTACTTGACTTGCTTCTATTTCTCCTGTAATAGTTTTATCCATAAAACTACTTATATCTTGTACTCCTAAATCATAACCAGTTTTATCAAACAAAGACAAATATATCGAAGGTGGGCATAAAACTAATTTTACTTTAGTTTCAATATCTCCCAAACTATTATTATATTTTATAATTTCTTCCTTCAATAATTTGTTTTTAAAATTACAAATTAAATACTTCATTTTACTCCATCCATTCTAAAGCTTTTAATGTTCCATCAGCTATATATTCAAGTGTAGCACCACCACCACTAGATATAAAATCAAATGAATCCTTAAACCCAAACTTAATACATGCAGATGCTGTATCTCCTCCTCCGACAATAACTTTACTTCCACTATCATCTAAAGCTTTAAATAAATTTTGTGTACCTTCCATAAAACGTTCATCTTCAAATTTACCACACGTGCCATTTACAAACACAATTTTTGATTCATCAATATATTTTTTAAATAAATCAATACTCTTATTACCTAAATCATATATTACCCCATCATCAATTGTAAAATCAACGGGCAATATAATTTTACCTTTATTTTCATCCATCAATTTTCTTAATTCACTTAAAATAGATTCATCACTCGTAGCAATACTATTTCCTACATCAGCACCCTTTGCTTTTAAAAATGAATTAGCAATACCTCCACCAACTAATAAATAATCACATCTACTAATCAAAGATTTAATAATTGGAAGTTTATCATCAACTTTAGCACCACCCATAACCACTGTAAATGGATGTGGTGTTTCATGAATTAAAACATTCAAATGATTAAGTTCATCCATTACTAAGAAGCCAATACCATGAGGTAAAAATTTACAAATACCAGCAGTGGAAGCATGAGCTCTGTGCATTGAACCAAAAGCATCATTAATAAATACATCTCCAAGACTTGCCCAAAATTCAGCAAGTTTTAAATCATTACCACTTTCTAACTTTTCAGGCACATCCATAAATCTTGTATTTTCAAGTAATATTACTTCACCTAAACCACAGTTATCAACAATACTTTTTACTTTCTCACCATAACATTTGTCTAAAAATTTAACATTTTTTCCTAATAAATTAGCAAGTTCTTTTGCAACAACTTTTAAACTATTTTTTGTCTTATCATCTTCAACTTTAATTCTTCCAAAATGACTTAAAATTATTACCTTACAATTATTTTCTAACAAGTAATTAATTGTTTTAAGACTCTTAACAATTTTTGAATTATCTTTAATAATTCCTTCTACAACAGGTACATTGTAATCAAGTCTTAAAACCACTTTTTTATTCCTAACATCCATTTCATTTATTGTTTTCATAAAATATTCACCTATTATTATTTTACCCCTAATAATAATTTTATTCAATTTACAATTAACATCTACTGACAACAAGATGTAAATATATTAAATAATAACAATTGTTACTTTAAATCTTTTTTTTAAACTAAAAAAAGGAATTTTGAGAATTTTTTATCTATAAATGAATTACATATATATTCTTTAATCCATTTGTAAAGAGCTGAACTACTTATGCCATATTCACAAATTATTTCACAAGCTGTTTTTTTGTTGTTATATAATTCTACTATCGTTTTTTTAAATTCTTCATCATATTGTTTTCCTTTCATTATTATAGACACTCCTTTCAAGGTGTATTATTTTATCACATTGTCCACACTTTTGTGTCTATATATCTATACTAACACCATAATATAGTTAGAAAAAAATATTAAAAAATATAGAAAAGAAAAAGGACATACCTTACAAAACTTATCAGAAGCTGCAGATATGTCCATGGACTATTTAGCAGAAATAGAAAGTGAAAAAGGAAAGAAAAGTTTTAGCATTGCCATCCTAGGTAGAAAAGCAGATGCTTTAGAAATTAATATAAAAGAATTTTTTAATGAATAATTATTTCTTTATACAAAATACTGCATATAAAGGAACAGATTTAATATTGTTTTTAAATCCAAAGTTTTTAGAGCTAATTCTAATAGCATACTTTGGATTATTTTTTATAATATACTTATTCAAACTAGTACTTTTAACCTCATCGCTAGCTTTAACCTCGATTGGAATAATACCATCTCTAATATCTATTAAAAAATCTATTTCCAATTGTTGACCCTTTTGATAATAATAAAGATTTAATCCATTTTTCTGAAGCTCATTAGCCACATAATTTTCTGTTACAGATCCTTTAAACATAAAATTTGCATTAGCTATAATGGGTTCATAGGAAAGACCCGCCAAATTAATTAAAAGACCAGTATCACTTAAATACAACTTGAATGAATCTTCATCCATATACGATTTTAATGGAGTTTCAAAATAATTAACATAATAAGCAGGAATTATCAATTTACTTGCTAAAAGCCAATTCATTGATTCTCTATAATCTCTATTTCTAGCATTCGGAGCAACTTTACTTATTTGATATTTTTTATTTTCTTTAGCAAGTTGTGAAGGAATATTTCTATAAATTTTTTCTATCTTTATTGCTTCATTTACATTTACTGCATTATCATGCATATCAGAAATATAACCTGTATTAATATCAGATAAAATAAATTGTCCACATAAAGATAAATCTTTATTTTTATCTATGTATTGTTGCACCATTCTTGGCATTCCACCAGTACACAAGAAATTTCTATATATCTTTAACAAATCATTATGTAAAACATCATTCATTGGTTTATTATTATTAAACGATTTTTCAATTAATTGAACATATTCATAATTTTCAGTTGCTTCCAAAAATTCTTTAAACGAAAGTGGATACATATACTCAAAATGCACTTTACCAACTGGAAACACTTTTTTAAGCCTCATTAGTGTAACCCCGAGTAAAGAACCCGCCAAGATAATTTTATAAGGAAAACTACTTTCGCAAAACCATTTCATCGCTGATAATAACTCTTCTGACTTTTGTGCTTCATCAATAAAAATAACAGTATTTTCACCAATATCTCTATGTAAATATAATATAAACTGTTTAACTTTTTCTTCTGTGTTAATTTCCTGTTTAAATATTTTAATTACCTCAGGATTATCAAATAAACTAATATAAATATAATCATCAAATTGTTCTTTACAAAACTTATCAATTATATATGTTTTACCAACCTGTCTAGCTCCAATAACCAATAATGGAGTAAGAATATCTTCATTCTTCCAATTAATTAATGTTTCATAAAAATCTCTTTTCATAAGATATCACCATCATTAATATACTATATTTCAGTAAGAAATGTCAATGAATTTCACAAAAAATGTGAAAATTCAACTATTATTTTCACATTTTTTGTGAAATTTTTAAATTTATTTTCACATTTTTTATTAAAAGCAAAAAAAATACCCACAATTAAGTGAGTATCTTTTAAGTTAAACTAATAAGCTAAATATACTTAAAACAAACATATTTAGAACGCCAATTAAGATAACAAGGCTTATAGACCATTTAAACCAAGTTGAATATTCAACTTTAGCTAAAGCTAAACCACCCATAATAGCACCACAAGTTGGTGTAATTAAATTAACTAAACCATTTGCTGCTACCATTGTCATAATTGTAACCTCTACACTATAACCAAGTTGTGCTGCAAGCGGAGCAATAATTGGTGTAGATAATGTTGCAAGACCACTACTTGAAGGAACCAAGAATGATAAAACAACATGCAATATATAGTTAAGTGGAACAAATAGAAGTTCTGGAACTTTACTTAAAAAATTAGCTGCATTAAAGATAATATAATTATCTAAATGAGTTTCTGCCATAAGTACACTAGCACCTCTAGCTATTGCAATAACCAAAATTACACCAATCATATCATCTGCACCATCAACAAATGTATCAACAAATCCTTTTTCACCAAGTTTGTTAATAATTGCTATGATAATTGACATAATCAAGAACCATAAAGCAGCTTCATAGAACCACCAATCACCTAATGGAGCACCGGTTAACCATCCAGTAAACTTATTAAATATTGTTACATCGAATTCTCCCCATGGAATGAATCCAATAATCATTACTAGGAATGTTAATCCAAATAGTATTAATGTAATTTTTTGAGTATTTGATAACTTAACTTCTTTTTTATCATCTTCAAATCTACCATAAGCTTTTTCAGCATTTTTTTGTTCTCTTAAAGATAAGAATGTTGAACCTTTATCTTTTTGAACTTTTTTAGCATAGCTCATAACAAATAAAATTGAAACAATTAGTGTTGTAAGCCATAAGAATGTTGCAATTAGAATAACAAAACCATTATCAGCTGTTACTCCTTCTGGAAGAGCACTTAAAGCAACACCTGTTGCAAATGGATTGATTGTTGAACCTAAACATCCACTACCAGCACCTAGAAGTATAACTGCAGAACCAACTAATGGATCCATTCCAGCCGCCATCATAGTAGCTGATAATAATACATAAAATCCAACTGTTTCTTCTAACATACCATAAGTTGTTCCACAAACAGAGAATATGGTCATAAGAATTGGAATTAACCAAATTTCTCTACCTTTAAGTTTATGAACCAACACTTTAATACCAGTTTCTAACGCTCCAGTTTTATTAATAACTGCAAGCATACCACCCAGCATCATTATGAAAATACTAACATCAATAGCATCTTCAAAACCTTTAATCGGAGCCATCAATACTTGAGATAATGTTGCTCCAACTGTACCACTTCCATCAACTAATACATCCCCTACAAATTTAGCATTCGGAAGCAAATGAGATAATATTCCAAGACCAAAAATTAGAATTAGAATAATGGAAAAAGACGACAACATTGTTTTAGCCTTTTTCTTTACTTTTGCCATTTTTAATTTTCCTCCTTTATAATTGTACCTGTTTTTCCTAATACAGCATCTGCTGCTTTTTCAAGTGAACTTATTATTGCTACATGATTTGTTCCTTTTACAAAATCTAAACATGCTTCAATTTTAGGAAGCATACTTCCTTTTGCAAATTCACCAGCACTAATGTATTTTAAAGCATCATCAACACTTAATTCATCTAAATCAATTTGATCTGGTGTATTAAAATGAATAGAAACTTTATCAACTGCAGTTAATATTAATAATTTATCAGCTTCAATTAGTTTTGCTAACAATGATGCTGTTTTATCTTTATCAATTACAGCTTCTACACCTTTTAAGCTATTCCCATCATTTATAACAGGAATACCTCCACCACCTGCAGCAATTACAAGTATATCTTGTTGAACTAATTTTTTTATAACATCAGCTTCAACAATATCTATTGGCATCGGAGATGGCACAACTCTTCGATACCCACGTCCAGCATCTTCAACAAAAGTATAACCTTTTAGAGTTTCCTCTTTTATAGCCTCTTCCTTACTATAAAACATCCCTATAGGTTTTGTAGGATTACTAAAAGCACTATCTTTTGCATCCACTAGAACTTGTGTTACTAAAGTTACGCACGACTTATCAATACCTTCTTTTTTCAATTCATTTTGAAGACATTGTTGCAATCCGTAACCAATATAACCTTGACTCATACTCCCACACTCTGGAAATGGCATAAATGGAGTATTAGCTTCTCCTTTAGAAGAATACTCCATTGCTAAAGCTATTTGTCCCACTTGAGGACCATTTCCATGGGTTAAAACAATTTGTTCACCATTTTTAACAAGGCTCACAATTATCTTTGCTACATTTTTTAATAAATTCATTTGTTCTTCAGGATTCTTACCTAAAGCATTTCCTCCCAAAGCAATTACAATTTTACTCATTATCTTCCCTCATCGTTGCATAAACAACAGCTTTTATTGTATGTAATCTATTTTCAGCTTGATCAAATACTTTGGATTTTGATGAATTAAATACTTCATCAGTTACTTCCATTTCTTTTAAACCAAACTTACTATAAATATCTTTTCCAATCGTAGTATTTAAATCATGAAATGATGGAAGGCAATGTAAGAATATTGCATCAGGTCTTGCATTATTCATAACATCCATAGTTACTTGATAATTTTTAAGTAAATTAATTCTTTCATTCCATACTTCATCTGGTTCTCCCATTGAAACCCATACATCAGTATAAATGGCATGAGCATCACGAGAAGCCTCCATAGGATCTTCACTCATAGTAATAGTTGCTCCCGTTGCTCTAGCTATTGCTTGACACTTTTCAATTAATTCTTGATTAGGCCATAAATCTTTAGGCGCACAAGCTACAAAATGCATTCCCATTTTAGCTGAAACAACCATTAAGGAATTAGCAACATTATTACGAGCATCACCCATAAATACAAGTTTTATTCCTTTTAAAAATCCAAAATTTTCTTCTATTGTTAAAATATCTGCCAACATTTGAGTTGGATGAAACTCGGTAGTCAGACCATTCCAAACAGGAACACCAGCATATTTAGCAAGATCTTCAACTATTTTTTGTTCAAAGCCACGATATTCAATACCATCGTACATACGTCCTAAAACTTTAGCAGTATCTTCAATACTTTCCTTTTTTCCCATTTGAGATGCTGCCGGATCTAAATATGTAACACCCATACCCAAATCTAAACCAGCTACTTCAAAAGCGCAACGGGTACGAGTTGAAGTTTTTTCAAATAACAAAACAATATTTTTCCCTTCTAAATAACGATGCGGAATTCCAAGTCTTTTTTTATTTTTAAAGTCTTTTGCTAAATCTAATAAATAACGAATTTCTTCTGGTGTATAATCTAGTAAAGTTAAAAAGTTTCTTTTGCTTAAATTCATTTTAAATCCTCCCTAATTAAAGGCATACTCATACATCTTGGACCACCACGACCACGTGATAGTTCTGCACTATGCATTTCATAAACAGTTAAACCATGTTCTCTTAAGATATTATTAGTGATATTATTACGATTATAAACGACAACAACCCCTGGAGCGATACACAAAGTATTAGTACCATCATTCCATTGTTCACGTTCAGAAGAAATCTTTTCACCACCAGCGCAAGGAATTAATGTTATTTTACGTTTTAAATAACGCTCTAATATCTCATCTAAAGAACCCTTAACCTCTTTTACATTTAAATCTTCATCACTATCAGGAATATCACCTTCAGTAATTTCAAAAACTTGAAGCGTTTCCATTATTCCAGGATGGAAAGTAAATTTATCATAATCGATTTGTGTGAAAACAGTATCTAAATGCATAAAAGCTCGAGAAACCGGTATATTAAAAGCTAATATAGTATCAATTTGACTATTTTCGTTTTTAAAAATATTTTTAGCAAGCTCATCAATAGCTCCAGCTTCGGTTCTTTGTGAAATACCTACTGCTAATATATGTTCATTTAAATTTAAAACGTCGCCCCCCTCGATATGATAAGGCAAATAACGATCATAATATTTTTCAACCTTTCCTTTAAAGTCAGGATGATAATTAAAAATATATTCGGCATAAATTGTTTCACGACTACGAGTAACCGAGTACATTTTATTTAAAATTATGCCATTTCCTGCACTAGCAAAAGGATCACGCGTGAAATATAAGTTAGGCATCGGATCAGCTAAAAAGTTTGATTCTTCACTTACTAAATCAACTAATGATTGTTCAACTTCTCTTTTTTCACGAGGTATTTCCCCAACTTTAATACCTTCCATTGTTTTTAAAACTAACTCTTTTTTGTCATTAAAACTTTTCAAATATTCAAAAACTAAATTTTTATATTTAGGTGTTTTAATACCTGCTTCTAAAATAAATTGACGAATAAATTTATCTTCAATATTACCATTTATTTTTAAAACATCTGCCATAAGATCTTCTAAATAGACGACCTCAACACCATTTTCTCTCAAAATACTGACAAATTCATCATGTTCTTTTTGAGCATCAGGTAAAAATGGAATATCATCAAATAATAATCTTCCTAAAGTATCTGGAGTTAAGTTCAATAATTCAACTCCAGGTCTGTGCAATAATACCTTTTTTAAAGGACCTATTTCACTTTTTACGTTTATCGCGTTCATATATCCTCCTTTTATTCTTATAAATATATAATAGCAAATTTTTAAAATTTTTTCAATTACTCGCTATCTTTCTGTAGAAAATCTCTGGTCTTTAGATTATCTTTGGCAAAAGCTTCTTCGATACTACCAAAAAAAGCAATTTTACCAGATTCAATATATAAAAGTTTATTACAACATTTACGAACAAAAGCAATTTCATGAGAGACTATTATAAAAGTCATTCCTGATTCAGCTATTTCATTTATTAAATCTAAAACATCATTAACCATTGAAGGATCTAAAGCACTTGTCGGTTCATCAAAAAGCAACAAATCCGGGTTCATAATCAAAGCCCGAGCAATAGCAACTCTTTGCTGTTCGCCTCCAGATAACTCATGTGGATAGTTATCTTTTTTCCTTTTAAGCCCAATTGCATTTAAAAGTTTTAATGCCTTTTTAATAGCTAAGTTTTTATCCATAATTTTTAAAGTTACAGGAGCTAAAATTATATTTTCTAAAACTGTTAAATTATTAAATAAATTAAATTGTTGAAATACCATGCCCATCTTTTCACGAATAGGTGAAAGATCTTTAAGTTTTGTTATATTAGTTTTATGAAAATAAATATCACCAGAAGTAGGTTTTTCTAATAAATTCAAACAACGAAGAAGGGTTGATTTTCCACATCCAGAAGCACCTACTATTGCAATTTTATCGCCAGGTTCAACTTTGAAGGAAATTCCTTTTAATACTTGATTACTGCCGTAACTCTTTTTTAAATTCTTAACTTCGAGCATTTTTAAGTTTCCTTTCCAACTTCGTTATTAGTTTTGATAATCCTATAGTCATTGTCAAATAAATAATAGCAATTATAAGTAATGGGAAAAAATAATCATAGGTTCTAGATGCAATAATAT
>OIYS01000441.1_pt1 | contig 29225 bp, 46 predicted proteins | sample 1588271 | NCBI WGS metagenome assembly OIYS01 (sample SAMN03283286) | human gut metagenome | biome: human-associated habitat; material: feces | host: Homo sapiens | place: Peru | collected 2012
TAATTCTTTGGATATTTCTAAATTAATATTTTTTTCTAACGTGTTATTATAGATAGTTCCTGGATCTCTACCACCATGTCCCGGATCAATTGTTATTATTGTATCTATTAATGGTAGATTCAAAGCTTTAATAGAACTTGAATAAAATATAGAAATAAAAAGAATTATCATATAAAGAGATAGACATTTTCTTTTTAGCATGAGATCACCTATTAATTATATGCAATTCATTAATGTAAATATTTGCCTATACACTTTTTTATGATAAACATACATTATATTGGTGATTATTTATGTTAAATGACTTAATAAAAATGGCTCCTATCCAAGCCCTTATAGCTGGATTATTTACTTGGAGTATTACTATGCTTGGAGCAGCTATTGTATTTTTATTTAAAGAGGTTAAAAAAGGCATAATGGATGCCTTATTGGGATTTTCGGCTGGGGTTATGATAGCGGCATCTTTTTGGTCGTTATTGAGTCCTGCTATTGAAATGGCTAATAGTTTAAAGATGATTTCTTGGCTTATTGTTTTCTGTGGATTTTTTAGTGGTGGGGTTTTATTGTTTTTAGGTGATAAAGTATGTGACTTTTGCATGAAGAAGAGAAATACTGAGAATAGTAGTAAAATCAAAAGATGTTTAATGCTCATTTTTTCTATTACACTTCACAATATTCCTGAAGGTCTTGTGGTAGGAGTTGCTTTTGGTTCATTAGTATACAATATATCAGGTTCTTCTTTGATGTCAGCTATGACTTTAGCACTTGGTATTGGACTACAGAACTTTCCTGAAGGTAGTGCTGTTAGTCTTCCATTAAGACGTGAAGGATTTTCAAGATTTAAGTCCTTCTTCTTTGGTCAATTAAGTGGATTTGTTGAGCCAATATTTGCGGTAATTGGAGCATTACTTGTTTTAAAAATTCAAACGCTTTTACCATTTTTACTTTCTTTTGCAGCTGGAGCTATGATTTATGTTGTTGTTGAAGAATTAATCCCAGAAAGTCAAACTAATAGCAAAAAGGATTTAATGGCTTTATTTACATTAATCGGCTTTTCTATTATGATGATTTTGGATGTAGCCTTAGGATAGAAAAAACTATTACATTTTTGTAATAGCTTTTTCTCTTTGATTAATCTAAATATACCTTTTGATTTTCTTTTAAATAGATTCCATATAGGCCAGCTTTTTTACATACAAATATTGGTTTTTTTTCTGGTACTGATGGAGCCGGTTCTGTTTTATTGTTATCATTTTTATTATCATCTGTTTTATTATTCTCATTTGCTATTTTTTTAAATTGATAGCCATGACTATTTATAATATTAATACTGTCATCTATCCAAAGACATTCTTCTGGCTTTTTACCATTGTCAATTGAATAGTATCCATTTTTATTTTTGTGCCATCCTGGTGGGGAAAATTTGCCTTTTGCGCATTCTATATGGCAATGATTACCTGTTGCATTTCCTTTTTTTCCTTCTGAATAAAACTCTTCTCCTTTTTTTATCAATTTACCTATATATAGGTTACTTACATCATTTGCGTGGCAAAACATGATGGTCATATAGTCTTCTGTTCCATCTGGATATAATACTTTATCGGTGCTTTCTAACCAAACCTCATTCGCATCGGGCTCATATATTTTTTTTATTGTTCCAGTAAATGGTGCTTTTAAATAGCTAATACCAGTATCTTTTCCAGCATCATCTATAGCGTAACTATCTATATGAGTTCCTTCTCCATAGCCTTGGGTTATTCGCATGTTACTACTTGGATAAAGTGGTTGTTCCATTATTATCCTCCTTATTTATAATATTTTCTATTGGAATAGATATGTTTTTTTTACTTGCAATTTCACTGTATGATGATAGTTTTCCTTCTAGTGTTTTATAAATTGTGTCAGCTCCTATGAATGAAAATAGTCCAATCCATAAACTTGTTGGGAAAGTAATTTCTGTAAATGTTATACAAAATACTATTCCTATTAATATATTAATAATTAATGAATAATTGGAGAGACAGCTACTACTTGAAAAACAACATTTGGTTTTTTGAATAAATGCACATGTTATAGCACTTAAGGCAATTGATATTATTAAGGTCTCTTTTAAAAAATTTATTTTTAACATACAAACCTCCTCCCAATATTATATGCATGATGATTAGTTTTGCTATAAAAATTTAAAAGAAAAAGCTTTGAAGTATATATCTTCAAAGCTTGATATGCAAGAATACAATAATTAACGTTTAGAGAATTGTGGTGCACGACGTGCTTTCTTAAGTCCTGGTTTCTTACGTTCTTTCTTACGTGGATCTCTTGTAATAAATCCTTCTTTCTTTAGAACTTTTCTGAAACTATTTTCAGAATCTTCAGGAGTTGTTGAATCATATGCTAATAGTGCTCTTGTAATAGCATGACGGATTGCTCCAGTTTGACCAGAGAAACCTCCGCCTCTTACTTTAGCATCTACATCGAATAATTCCTTAGTATTAGTAATTTCTAATGGTTGCATTAAGTCCATAATTAATACTTCATATGGAAGATATTCTCTTACGTCCTTACCATTAACTGTTACTTTTCCTTTTCCTGGAGTTAATGTAACTGTAGCTACACTTGTCTTTCTGTGACCTGTTCCCTTATAAACATTTGTTTTTTCTTTTGCCATAATTGAGCCTCCTACTTAACTTCAAGCTTTTCTGGCTTTTGAGCCTCATGCTTGTGATCTTCTAAAGCGTATACAAATAACTTTTTGTACATCTGTCTTCCTAGTCTGTTATGTGGAAGCATACCTTTTACTGCTCTTTCCATCATTTCAACTGGATATTGTTCTCTCATTGTTCTTGCGTTTCTTTCTCTTAATCCTCCAACATACATTGAATGATTATAATACATTTTGTCATCTAACTTATTACCAGTTAAATTAACTTTTTGTGCATTAACAATGATAATATTGTCTCCACAATCAATGTGTGGTGTATATGTTGGCTTATGTTTACCACGTAAGTATGTAGCAGCTAATGTTGCTACTCTACCTAGTGATTTTCCTTCAGCATCAATAACATACCACTTACGTTCTACTGTTTCTTTTTTTTGCATATAACTTGTCATATTTTTTACTCTCCTTTTACTTAAATCAGACTTTCCCACGGTCTAATTTATGTGGGGATATTCGAATGTACCGTCTATGATTATACTAAATAATGGTATAAAATGCAAGTGTTTTTCACTGTTTTATACAATTGTTCAATGAATTTCTATATTAATATCTGATGGTTAATAATTTAAACATTGCATTTACTAAATTAGTGATATTTTACATCTGTTAAATATAGGCCTTCAGCTGGTGCTGTTTTACCGGAATTACTTCTATCTTTACTTAATAATATGTCTTTTACTGCAGTTGGCTCTAATTTTTCCTCACCAACTCTAATTAGTATGCCAACCATATTTCTTACTTGATATCTTAAAAAACCAGTTCCTCTAAAGATAATTGTTAGTTTTCCTTTATTAGATAATATTTTGGCTGTATTTATGGTCCTTACACAATTCTTTTTATCTTTATTTTCGGTTACAAAAGCTCTAAAATCATGAGTACCTTTAAAGCACTTGATTGCTTTTTTCATCTTACCTACATTTAATTTGTGATTATATTGAAAAACATAGTTTCTTTCTAGGGGATTATATTCATTCATATTAATATAATATTTATATTCTTTCGAAATTATATCATATCTTGCATGAAAGTTATCATCGACTTTCTTTACTTTTATAATATGAATATCATTTGGTAATTTAGTATTCATAGCTCTTTTTAATTGATTTTCATTTATTTTCACATTTAGGTCAGTATGAATATATTGGCACGTAGCGTGAACTTTTTTATCTGTTCTTCCTGTTGCTACTACGGGAGCTTCTTTATTATTGTTTATACTATATAAGGCGTCTTCTAATTCCTGTTGGATTGTTTTTTTATTTGGTTGTCTTTGAAAACCATAATAATTGCTGCCATCATATGAAAATTTAATTAAAAAACGCATACTTCCTCCTTTTTTCCACAGATTTTGTGGAAACTATACATGTTTGTAAATATCTTTTATAAGATCTCTTATATCTTTGTGGTAATCAATTCTTACTTTTTTTTCTTTTTTTGCTCTATTAATAAATTCAACAATAGATGGTATTTCTAAACCATTCTTTTTTAAGTAAGATACTCTTTGATATATATCTTTTGTTGGACCATCTAATAGTATCTGACCATTTTTTATAATAATCGTCCGTTTTATATATTTATATATATAGTTACTATTACCGGTTATTATAATAATTACTTTTTTATATTGATCCTGCATTCTTTCTAGAAGCATTAGTATTTTCTTTTGATAATTTAAATCAAAATAAGTAAAAGGCTCATCTAATATAATTATGTCTGGATTTGTTAATAATTTAGTAGCTATTTGAATTAATTTTTTTTCACAGTTTGATAAAGTAGTTATACTTCTTTTTTTGTAGGATAAATCTAAGCCAACTATTTTTAAGGAACTATTAATTTTTCTCAAGTCATCTTTAGTTTCAAGATTTTTTAATCGCATTTCATTCAATAAATAATCCAATACTGTTTCTGTGTATGACGGAAAATATGGTACTTCAGTTATTATGGATGTCTTTTCAGTATATAGAAATTTATTTGAACTTGTTATTTGAGTATCTTGAATAAATATTTTCCCTTTGTAATCAATGGGGTTTTCCAAAAAAGAAAGTAAATCTTTTACATTTTTTCCAGTTATTCCTATTAACTCATCACTATTTAAATTTATATTTAATTTGAATTCTTTAAATTGAATTTCATTTAGACCTAGTTCCATAATTTTTCCACCAGTCTTTCTTGATCTAGTTCTAATTCTGATATTAGATCATAGTCACGTAATTTTACTGATAGATCTAGCATGAATGGTAAGTCAAGACCTAACTTATTTAATGTATTATCTTTTTCTAAGACATCTAGTGGGGCACCTTTTAAAACTACTTTTTCATTATCAATTATGTATAAGTAATCACTATATAGACTATCTTCTAAGTTTGATGTAGTCATAATAATGGTTGCTTTTTCTATTTCTTTATGTTCTAGTAATATAGCTATTATTTTCTTCTTGTCCCTGTCTGTAAAATATTTTAGTATGTCATCAAGCAAAATTATTTTATTTTTTTTTAGTATGGATAAAGTAAGCATACATTTTATTTGATCGCCTGTGGATAACTTTTTTAAATTTTGTTTTAAACATTTTGTGAGTCCTAATGATTTTATAATATTGTTACTATGTGTATCATTTTTTGAAATATAGTTTTTGTATACTAAATAATTTAGTTCATCTTCTAGTGTTGAAAAGTTAAACTCTATTCTTTCTGGAATAATTGTAGATATAATTTTTGCTAAATCATTTTGCTTATATGTTGCTATATCATTAGAAAATATGAAGACATTATTATTTGTAATATTTATTCCGCTTAATGTTTTTATTAATGTTGTCTTACCACAATTATTAGGACCAGAGATAGTTATAAATGTATTATCTTGGAACGAAATACTTAAGTTTTTAAAGGCAAATGGTAATGATAAGTTAGTTAGTTCTAAAATATTGTTTACCATTTTTACACCTCCAATGTTTTTTATTATATACTATATATATTTAAAAGCCAACATTTAGTTGACTTTTTTCTTTTGAATTTTGTAGGCTAATCTAAGTAGTGCTTTATCTGATAAAAATCTTCCAAAAAACTTTGCACATTTCATTTTGAACCCTGGGATGATTAACATTTTATTTTCAAACATTTTATCTATTGCATATTTAGCTACATCTTCACTTTTTAATTGTTTTATATTAAATTTTACGCCCGCTACATTATTGAAATTTGTTTTGATAGGACCTGGGCATAATACAGAAATGTGAACATTACTCTTTTTCTTCTTTTGTTCATAGTAAACCCCCTCAGTTAGATGATAAACATATGATTTAGTAGCATAATATGTACTCATTAGTGGGCCTGGTTGAAAAGCTGCTGATGATGCAACATTTAATATATAACCAAAGTTTTTCTTTTCCATATCTTTTAAGAACAGTTTTGTTAAGATATGAACAGCTTTGACATTAGTATTTATCATATCTAGTTCTTTATTTAAATCTGTTTCTGTAAAATATCCGCAATCACCAAATCCAGCATTATTTATCAAGATATCAATATTTTCCTTTTTAGTTAAAGCATATAGTTCTTTTACTTTTTGCTCAACGGCTAGATCAACAACAATAATTGTCACTTTTGTTTTTAATTGTTTTTGAACTTGTTCTAGCTTTTCTTTTTCCCTTGCTACTAAAATCAATTCATGTTTTTGTTTTGCTAAATATTTAGCCATATCTAGTCCTATTCCAGAAGATGCTCCAGTTATTAATACTTTCACTTGTATCACCTCATTATAATTATACCAAAAAGAATGTTATTTTAGCAAAAAAAAGACACTTTTAAGTGTCAATTTTTAGGCTTCTTTTTTCTCAGCTTTCTTTGTAGTCTTCTTTGTTTTCTTTTCTTCTTCTGGTTTAGCTTCTTCAACTAACTTTAAGATAACCATTAATGCGTCATCTCCACGTCTTTCATCAAGCTTTAAGATTTGAGTATATCCACCGTTACGGTTTTCATAACGTTTTGCTAAATCATTAAAAACTTTATTTACTACTTCTTTATCATTATGTAAGAAAGCTAAAGCTTTACGGCGTGAAACTAAATCACCTTTTTTACCATAAGTAATCATCTTCTCAACGAATTTGCGTACTTCTTTGGCTCTTGTATCAGTAGTAGTGATGCTTTCATTCATGATTGTTTGTTTAGTCATTGTTGCTAGCATACTTCTTCTATGTTTAGTTTCTCTTCCTAATTTTCTATATGCCATATTCTTTCCTCCTTATTTTAGTCGTCATCACGTAAGATTAGACCCATATCTCTAATTTTGTCTAATACTTCTTTTAGAGATTTTTTACCTAAATTACGTATTTTCATCATATCAGATTCACTTTTATTAACAAGGTCTTGTAGAGTATGTATACCTGCTCTTTTTAAGCAGTTATATGCTCTTACAGAGAAATCTAGGTCCTCAATAGATGTTTCTAGGGCTTTTACTTTTGGATCTTCAGTTTTTTCAATCATCATACCACTAACATCAGCAATTGATGATAAATCTGTTAATATGTTAAAATGTTCTATTAAGATGCGTGATGCTAAAGCGATAGCTTCTTCAGGTTTTATTGAACCATTTGTCCATACATCTAAAATTAATTTATCATAGCTTTCGTCTTGTCCTACACGAGCGTTTCCTACTTCGTATGAAACTCTTTCAATTGGTGAATATAGTGAATCTATTGCTATAACACCTGCTTTTTTAATGTCATGTATCTTTTTATTTTCTTCACTTTTAACATATCCTCTACCATTAGTAACAGTCATTTCCATATCTAATGTTGCACCTTTTGAAAGTGTGGCAATAACTTTATCCTTATTAATTACCTCAATATCTGCATCATGTTCAATATCACCTGCTGTAACTTCTCCTTCTTTTGTTGCGTGAATATGTATTGTTTTAGGTTCGTTTGAATGATTTTTTAATACTACACCTTTTAGATTTAAAATAATTGTAGTAACGTCTTCATAAACACCATCTATTGTTTGGAATTCATGAAGTACACCATCAATTTTAATATTGCTGATTGCACTTCCTGGAAGTGATGATAACATTACTCTTCTTAGTGCATTTCCTATTGTAGTACCAAAACCTCTTTCTAACGGTTCTAATTCGAATCTTCCATAAAAATTACTTTCTACAGAATCTGTTATTTTATAAATTGGTTTTTCAAATTGTAACATGAAACTAACCTCCCTTTATTTATTTCCACTTAAGATTTATTTTCTATCCACGAGGTCGTTTTGGTGGACGACATCCGTTATGTGGTATTGGTGTAACATCTGAAATTGAAGTTACTTCTAATCCAGCTGTTTGTAATGAACGAATAGCTGTTTCACGTCCTGGTCCTAATCCTTTTACACGAACTTCAACTTTGCGCATTCCCATATCATAAGCTGCTTTACCTGCAGCTTCTGCTGCCATTCCTGCTGCAAATGGAGTTGATTTTTTACTTCCTTTAAAACCAATAGCTCCAGATGATGCCCAACTAATTACATTTCCTTCACTATCTGTAATTGTAGTAATTGTATTATTAAATGTTGAATGAATATGAGCAATTCCTTCTGGAACATTCTTTTTTACTTTCTTTTTTCTAGTCTTATAAGCCATAAGTCTTACCTCCTTTTTTTATATTAAACTAAGTTCCTAAACTTTTTTCTTATTTGCTACTGTCTTACCTTTTCCCTTACGAGTACGGGCATTACGATTAGTTCTTTGTCCTCTTACAGGTAAACCTTTTTTATGACGTGTTCCTTGGTATGAATTAATTTCCATTTTTGTTTTAATATTCATACTAACATCACGACGTAAATCTCCTTCTGTTAGATGCTTATTAATTTCATCACGAATTTTGATTAGATCTTCTTGTGATAAATCTCTTGTTTTTGTTTCTGGATTAATATTTACCTTTTCCAATATTTGTTTTGCAAGACGTCTTCCAATTCCATAAATGTAAGTTAATGATATACAGATATGTTTATCATTTGGAATGTCTACACCTTTAATACGTGCCATTTAATACACCTCCTATAAATTAACCTTGTCTTTGTTTGTGTTTTGGGTTTTCACAAATTACCATTATTTTACCTTTACGCTTAATGATTTTACATTTTTCGCAAATCTTTTTTACTGATGGTTTTACTTTCATTAATATCCCTCCTACTATTTACGATAGGTAATACGCCCACGTGTTAAATCATAAGGCGATAGTTCTATCATTACGGTGTCTCCTGCTAAGATGCGAATATAGTTCATTCGTATTTTACCAGAAACGTGGGCTTCCACAATGTGTCCGTTCTCTAGTTGAACTTTGAATTTCCCTCCTGGGATAATTTCTAGAACTTTACCTTCTATTTCAATCGTATCTTCCTTAGCCATCTTTTCACTCTCCTGTCAAGATTTTATATCCATCATCAGTTACTACAACTGTGTGTTCAAAGTGGGCTGATGGACGATGATCCAATGTATCAATTGTCCAATCGTTATCATGAACATAGATACGTGGACTTCCCAATGTTAACATTGGTTCTACAGCAATTACCATCCCTTTTTTTAATCTGGGACCTGTATTTTTTGTTCCAAAATTTGGAACTTCTGGATCTTCATGAACATCTGTTCCAACTCCATGTCCACAAAGTTCTTTTACTACGCCTAAGTTATGCTCCTTGGCATATTGAGAAATTGCGTATCCAATATCTCCAATTCTATTTCCAGGCTTTACTTGTTCTAGTCCGATAAATAGTGACTTTTCAGTATGCTCTAATAAGTATTCTACTTCACCACTAACTTCTCCAACTTTATAAGTCCAAGCAGAATCACCATGATATCCTTTGTAACAAGCGCCTATATCGATTGATACTATGTCACCATTTTTTAGGATTCTTTCACTTGGAAAGCCATGGACTACTTCGGAATTTACGCTTATGCATAGTGCTGTTGGAAAGCCCTCATAACCTTTGAATGAAGGCGTTGCACCTTGTTTGCGAATAAATTCCTCAGCAAGTCTATCTAATTCTTTTGTCTTAATTCCTTCTTTTACATAAGGCTTTAAGTATTGATGAGTTTTATATACAATATTACCGGCAATTCTTAATAGTTCAATTTCATGTTCACTTTTAATAGTTATCATCTGATCATCTCCATTAATCCTTGCTAATAATCTCATCAACCATCTTGAATACTTCTTCTGGTGTATTGTTTCCATCTATTTTTTTCAACACACCTTTCTTTTCGTAGTATTCAATTATTGGTTTTGTTTTTTCGTTGTACATTTTGTATCTATTCTTAAATGCTTCTAGATTATCATCGCTACGTTGATATAATTTTGAACCACAAATATCACATACTGAATCTATAGCAGGTGTCATTTCTTTAACATTAATATTAAAGATAGCCTTGCAGTTTTCACATGTTCTTCTACCTGTAATTCTTTTTTCTAATGTTTTCTCATCAACATCAATTAAAATTACATTCCCAACGTCATAACCTAAATTATTTAATATCTTGTCATATTCAATGGCTTGCTCCAGATTTCTTGGAAAGCCATCTATTATATAACCATTTTTACAATCATCTTTTTTTAATCTTTCCTCAATTAACTGATAAGTAATTTCATCTTTTACAAGATTACCACTAGCAAGTGTCTCATAAATATAATGACCTAACTCACTATCCTCTTTGGCTATATCACGTAAGATATTACCAGTTGAGATGTGAGGAACTTTATATTTTTCTACAACGAATTCAGCTTGTGTCCCCTTACCGGCTGCCGGTGGGGCTATAAACATAATATTCTTCATAATTACCTTCTACTATATCCTCTTTTATAACTTCTGGTTAAAATACTGCCTTCTAGTTGTTTATATGTTTCAAGTGCTACTCCTACTACGATTAGTAATCCAGTACCACCAATTGATACAGATGTTGGAAGACTTGTTACTTTTGAAAATAATATTGGCAGACCTGCTATTATTACTAAGAATACAGAGCCTAGTATTGTAAGTCTTGATAAAATTTTACTTACATACTTCTTTGTTTCATCTCCTGGTCTAATTCCAGGTATATATCCACCATTTTCTTGTAAGTTTTTAGCAAACTCTTCTGGTTTTAATTGAATAAATGTATAGAAATATCCAAATAAGAATATTAGTACAATATAAATTATAAAACCTAGTGGAGTTGTATATGTTAAATACTTTTGAACAAATAGTGTGAATCCTTCTTTTTTTATTACTTGAGATATGATACTTGGTATTGATAATAAACTAGAGGCGAAAATTACTGGAATTACTCCTGCAGAGTTTATTTTTATTGGCATAAAGCTTTGTGCAGAACTTCCATAAGCACTTGTTGACTTATTTGAATACTGAATTGGTATCCTTCTTTCTGATTCTTGTACAAATATTACGCCTATTACTATTGCAAAATAAATTATTACAAATATTATAAATTTAATTATTCCCAAGGTAATCACTTGAGCTGTTCCATCAAACGCAATTAATCCTTTAAAAGCATCAATGAACATTTGTGGAAGTGTTGCTATAATACCTGCCATAATTATTAAGCTTATACCATTACCTATACCTTTTTGAGTAATTTGATCTCCTAACCATAGCAAGAATGCTGTACCTGCTGTTAAAACTGTTGAAATATATAAGTACTGCATTGGATTGCCAGACTTACCAATAAACGCGAATGAGAATGCATATCCTTCAATAAATGAGAAGGCTATACCAACATATCGTGTTATTTGATTTATTTTTTGACGTCCAGTTGCTCCTTGCTTGCTAAGTTCTGCAAAGTATGGAACAATATCCATCTCTAGTAATTGAATTATAATTGATGCCGTAATATAAGGCATAACTCCTAGGGCAAATATGGAAAAGTTTTTTAATGCTCCACCACCCATTGTATTGATTAATTCTAGGAAACCTATATTACTCGTTAAATCTTGTGTTCCGGGAACCCTAATTGAGATTCCTAATATGAAGATCATTAGTGCTCCTAATGTGAAATAAATTCTATGTCTTAGATCTTTATTAGTCGGAGTAAATAATTGCTTCATAGTCTTAAACATACTAGATCACCTCAGCTTTGCTACCTGATGAATTGATCTTTTCTAAAGCACTCTCTGAAAACTTATTTGCTTGAATTGTTAATTTTTTTGTTAGTTCTCCATTACCTAGTACTTTAATACCATCTAGTTGGTTCTTAATTATCCCCTTTTCTTTTAATACAGCTGGTGTTACTAATGCACCATCTTCAAATATATTTAGAGCATCTAAATTTATAGTAGCATATCTAGTTCTAAATTTAGCATTTTTGAATCCTCTTTTTGGAATTCTTCTATATAAAGGTAATTGTCCACCTTCAAATACTGGATTTATACTAGCTCCACTACGTGCTTTTTGTCCTTTTTGACCGCGTCCACTTGTTTTACCAAGACCACTACCTGGACCACGACCTATGCGCTTTTTAGCATGAGTAGCGCCGATATTTTTTTCTAATTCATGTAACTTCATTATCCTAATATCTCCTCTACTGTTTTTCCACGAAGTGCTGCTACTTCTTCTGGTGTCTTAATAGACTTAAGTGCATTTAAAGCAGCTGTGGCCATATTTAATTTTGTTCTTGCTCCTAGTGATTTAGAGACAACATCACGAATTCCTGCTAATTCAAGAATTGCACGAACTGAACCACCGGCAATGATACCAGTACCTGCTTGAGCAGGTTTAATGATAACTCTTGCAGCTCCAGCTCTACCAATTGCTTCATGAGCAACTGTTCTTCCATCAATTAGAGGTATTGTGATAATATTTTTGTTTGCATCTTGTATAGCTTTTTTAATTGCATCAGGTACTTCATTAGCTTTACCAATACCTAATCCAACTTTACCTTTGCGATCTCCTATTACTACTACTGCAGAATATCTTCTTTGACGTCCACCTTTATTTACTTTTACAACGCTTTTAACATCAATTACTAATTCTTCAAATAGTTTTTCTTTGGTTTCGCGAGTTTTTCTTTGCATAATACCCTCCTATTAGAATTCTAGTCCATTTTCACGTGCAGCTTCAGCTAAGGCTTTTACACGTCCATGATAAAGGTATCCTCCTCTATCAAATACCACTTTTGTAATTTTTGCTTTTGTTGCTTTTTCAGCAATTGCTTTTCCAACAACTTTTGCTGCTTCAACATTGCTTCCATTAGTTAATTTTAGATCTTTATCTAATGAAGAAGCTGATACAAGAGTAGTTTTTGTTTCATCATCGATAATTTGTGCATATATTCCTTTATTTGAGCGAAATACACATAGTCTAGGAATAGCACTAGTTCCCATGATAGTTTTACGAATTCTTTCGTGACGTATTAAACGCATACTATTACGAGATTCTTTCTTTATCATATTTTCCTTTCTCCCTTCTTACTGATTAAGCAGCTTTCTTTCCTTCTTTACGACGAATATGTTCGTCCTTATAACGTATTCCTTTACCTTTGTATGGTTCAGGTTGTCTTACTTTTCTAATATTAGCGGCGAATTCACCAACTAATACTTTATCTATACCTTTTACAGTTATTTCGGTATTACCATTAGCTTCAATAGTTATACTTTGAGGGATTGCCATTTCAACAGGATGAGAATAACCAGCATTAATTACTAATTTATTTCCTTGTACATTGAAACGATATCCTACTCCAACTATCTCTAATTTCTTTTCATAACCGTTTGTAACACCAGTTATCATATTTTGAATAAGTGCATTCATTGTTCCGTGCATAGCTTTTGCACTATCATTTTTACGTTCCAAAGTTATTCTGTTTTCTTCTTGCTTTAATGTAATATCTTTTAGCATTGCCTGTGTTAAGGTTCCCTTAGGACCTTTTACAGTTACGATATTATTAGCAACTTCAACAGTTACTCCTTCTGGAACTGTAATTATACGATTTCCAATACGGCTCATACTTTCCCTCCTTATATTTTTCGATTACCAAATATAAGCTAGAACTTCTCCACCTATATTTTGTTTACGAGCTTCTTTATCTGTCATAATTCCTTTTGATGTTGAAATTATAGCTATTCCTAAACCATTCAACACTTTTGGAATTTCATCACCCTTAGCATATACTCGAAGTCCTGGTTTGGAAATTCTTTTTAGCCCAGTGATAACTCTTTCTTTTTTATCTGAATATTTTAAAGTTAAAACTATTGTGCCTTGAGCATCATCATTAACAATTTTATAGTCTTTTATAAATCCTTCTTCTTTTAGTATCTTTGCGATTGATACTTTTATTTTTGAAGATGGAACTTTTACCTCTGTATAACGCATGCTATTAGCATTACGAATACGAGTTAACATATCTGCAATTGTATCTGTTACTACTGCCATAATATATTCCTCCTTTCCAATTACCAACTTGATTTTTTAATTCCTGGTATTTGTCCATTATAAGCTAATTCACGAAAGCAAATACGGCAGATTCCAAATTTACTCATAACTGCGTGTGGACGACCACAACGAGAACATCTTGTATATTCACGTACTTTAAATTTTTGTGGTCTATTAGCTTTAATTATCATACTTTTTTTTGCCATAATATTCCTCCCATTTTACTTTTTAAAAGGAATTCCAAGTCCATTTAATAAGTCAAATGATTCTTCATTTGTTTTTGCTGTCGTAACGAAAACGACATCCATACCACGTACTTTTACAACGTCATCATAATCTATTTCTGAGAAGATTAGTTGTTCTTTTAAACCTAATGTATAGTTTCCTCTACCATCAAATGCTTTTGCACTAACTCCTCTAAAGTCTCTAACTGCTGGAAGAGAAATTGATATTAATTTATCCATAAAGTTATACATGTTTTCTCCTCTTAGAGTTACTTTACATCCAATTGCTTGACCTTCTCTTACTTTGAATCCAGCGATTGATTTTTTTGCTTTAGTTACTACTGGTTTTTGTCCAGATATTTTAGCTAAGTCAGCTACTGCAGCATCTAATAATTTTGAGTTGCTTGTAGCATCTCCTACTCCAATATTAATAACTATTTTTTCTAGTTTTGGTACTTCCATGATTGACTTATAATTATACTTTTCTTTTAAACTTGGAACAACTTCGTTTAAGTATTTTTCTTTTAGGCGGTTCATAGTTACCCTCCTTCCATTAATCAAGCTTCTCGTTTGATTTTTTTGCAATTCTAATTTTTTTATTGGTTTTTGAATCTATTGTATGTCCTATTCTAGTTCTTTTCTTTGTTTTAGGATCAATTATCATAACATTAGATGCATTGATTGGTGCTTCTATTTCTAGAATTCCACCAGTTTCTTGTCCAGTTGCTTTTTGATGTTTTTTTACAATATTAACACCTTCAACTATAACTTTATTTTCAGCTCTTAATGTCTTGATTATTTTTCCTTTTTTCCCTTTATTAGAACCAGCAATAACTACAACTTCATCTCCTATTTTAAAGTTCATAATTTTCCTCCTATTATAAGACTTCTTTTGCTAAAGATACTATTTTCATGTAATCTTTGTCTCGAAGTTCTCTTGCTACTGGTCCAAAGATACGAGTTCCTACTGGACTCTTATCATCACGAATGATAACACATGCATTATCATCGAACTTAATATAACTTCCGTCTTCACGACGAACGCCTTGACGAGTTCGAACGATAACTGCTTTTACAACTTTTCCTTTTGGCATTGGTGAGTTTGGAATAGCACTTTTAACAGTTCCAACTACTACATCGCCAATGTTACCTGTTTTAACCTTGCTTCCACCTAGAACACGAATTACTAATAATTCTTTTGCTCCAGTATTGTCAGCAACCTTCATACGGCTTTCTTGTTGTAACATAGATTATTCCTCCTTCTTCATCTAAGCGTTAAATAATAACTGCTTCTTTTACTATTTCTTTTAAATAGAAATGCTTTGTTTTTGATAATGGTCTAGTTTCAACAATTTTAACCAAATCTCCAACCTTAGCAATATTCTTTTCATCATGAGCACAATATTTTTTAGAGCTCTTTACTCTTTTATGATATAACGGATGGTTTTTATAAGTTTCAACTAAAACACTGATAGTTTTATTAGTTACACTAACAACTTTACCAACTAATTCTTTTCTAACTTTCTTTTCCACTATATAACCTCCTATTTGCTAGTCTCACGTTCTTTTAGAACGGTTTTCATTCTTGCAACGGTGTGTCTCAAATCTTTTATTCTAGAAGGTTTTTCTAGGTTTCCTGTTGCTTGTTGGAAACGTAAATTGAAAAGTTCTTCTTTTGTTTCAACTAGCTTTTTATTTATTTCTTCAGTAGATAGTTCTCTAATTTCCTTAACCTTCATTTTTGTCACCACCATTTTCTTTCATAATAAACTTGGTTGCTACTGGTAGTTTGTGTGATGCAAGACGTAATGCTTCACGAGCAACTTCTTCACTAACACCAGCTATTTCAAACATGATTTTGCCTTCTTTTACAACAGCAACCCATCCTTCAACATTTCCTTTACCTTTTCCTTGTCTTGTACCAATTGGTTTTTTAGTTAAAGGCATATGTGGAAAGATATTGATCCATACTTTACCACCACGTTTCATGTAACGAGTCATGGCGATACGTGCAGCTTCTATTTGGTTAGCAGTAATCCAAGCACCTTCTTTTGCTTGTAGACCGTAATCACCAAAGTGAAGTTCTCTATTACCACGTGATTTTCCTTCGTAAGGTAATCTATGAACACGACGATATTTAGTTCTTGACGGTATTAACATATTAATTACCTCCTTTTGCCTTTTTGTTTAGGATTTCTCCTTTATAGATCCATACCTTTACACCTATTTTACCAAATGTTGTATCTGCTTCTGAAGTTGCATAGTCAACATCTGCTCTTAATGTATGTAGAGGGATGACACCTTCTTTGTATCCTTCGCTACGTGCCATATCAGCACCACCTAAACGACCAGATACACTTGTTTTAATTCCTTTAGCTCCAGCTTTCATTGCGTTTCTAATTGCACGCTTTTGAGCCATACGGAATGATGCTCTATTAGTAATTTGATTTGCAATTGAATCAGCTACTAATTTTGCATTTAAATCTGCTTTTTTAATATCAACAATTGAAATTTGAACATTTTCATCTGCAATCTTTGATAATTGCTTTTTAAGTTTTTCAATTTCTTCTCCACCATGGCCTATCATTACACCTGGTTTTGAAGTGTGAATTACAACTTCGCATTTTTTAGAATTTCTTTCAATTTCAACTTTTGCTATACCAGCATTTGATAAGTTTTTTTCTAAATACTTACGGATTTTAATATCTTTATCTAGTGTTTTAGAAAAATCTTTACCAGTTGCATACCATTTAGCTTCCCAGTCTTTATTGATACCAAGTCTAAGTCCATTAGGATTTACCTTTTGTCCCATTTTGTAACCTCCTTATTAGTTTCTTGTAGCCACTTCTATAATAATGTGACTAGTTCTATGATCTCTATGTCCTATGTGAGAACGTGAATCAAAAAAGTGACGTTTCATTGTAGGACCAGCATCTACTCTTGCTTCTTTAACATAAAGTGTAGCAGCATCTGCACCATTATTATTAACAGCGTTAGCAATAGCAGAATCTAATACTTTTTTTGTAAGTCTTGCTGATTTATTATTAACATTACTTAATATGGCTAATGCTTCTTGAGCACTTTTACCACGAATCATATCTACTACTAAACGAGCTCTGATTGGTGATACTCTAAGGCCTTTAGCAATTGCTTTTGCTTCCATATACTTACCCTCCTAGTCATTTTTATTTCTTTTTGTCTGAACCATGTCCACCGAATTTACGTGTTAATGCAAATTCACCTAATTTATGTCCAACCATATCCTCAGTAACATAAACTGGTATAAATTCTTTACCATTGTGAACTGCAAATGTGTGTCCTATAAAATCAGGAAAAATTGTGGAACGGCGTGACCAAGTTTTAATGACTTCTTTTTTTCCAGACTTATTTAATTCTTGAACCTTTTTTAATAATCTAGCGAATACATAAGGTCCTTTTTTTAAACTTCTTGCCATTATTTAATCATCCTTTCCTATTTACTATTACGACGACGTACGATGAATTTGTCTGATTGTTTTTTCTTACGTGTCTTTAATCCAAGTGCAGGTTTACCCCAAGGTGTCATTGGTGCCTTACGTCCTACTGGAGCACGTCCTTCACCACCACCATGTGGATGGTCATTAGGGTTCATAACTGAACCGCGAACTGTTGGTCTTACTCCCATATGACGTTTACGACCAGCTGTTCCTATTTTTACAAGTGAAGAATCTTCATTTCCTACAACTCCGACAGTTGCCATACAAGTTCCTAACACTTTTCTTTGCTCACCGCTTGATAAACGAATCATTACATATTTATCTTCACGACCTAAGATTTGAGCAGATGTTCCAGCAGATCTTGCTAGTTCAGCTCCTTTTCCTGGACGAAGTTCAATGTTATGAATCATTGTACCTACTGGTATATTCATTATTGGTAATGCATTACCCACTTTGATATCAGCAGCTTCTCCAGATTCTACTGTCATTCCAACAGTTAATCCTTTTGGTGCAATAATATATCTTTTTTCTCCATCTGCATAATTGATTAATGCAATGTTTGCAGTTCTGTTTGGATCGTATTCTATACTTGCTACTGTTCCAGGTATATTTAATTTATTTCTTTTGAAATCAATGATACGATACTTTCTTTTCTCTCCACCACCTTGATGACGAGTTGTTATCTTACCTTGATTATTACGTCCTCCATTTTTCTTAAGAGGAACAACAAGAGACTTTTCTGGAGTGCTTTTTGTTATTTCATTATTTAATAAAGTACTCATTTTTCTACGACCTGGTGTTGTAGGCTTAAAACTTTTGATTGCCATATTTATTTTCCTCCTTAACCAAGATCAATTGTTTGTCCTTCTTTAAGAGTAACAATTGCTTTTTTTGAACGATTAGTTAATCCTGTATAACGGCCAACTCTTTTCTTCTTAGTTTTTTCATTTAAAGTTCTTACAGATGCTACTTTAACTTTGAATATTTTTTCTATTGCATCTTTTATTTCTAATTTAGTTGCCTTAGGATTTACTTTAAATACATATTTGCCTGCTTCTTTATCAGACTGTGATTTTTCAGTAATAACTGGTGCCTTGATTATCCCTAAATATTTAGTGTCTTTCATTATTTAAGCACCTCCTCAACTTTGCTTAATGCATCATTAGTCATTAATATTACGTCAGTTCCAACAACATCTAAAACATTGATTTCTTCTGCTAATATTAAAATTACATTTTGAAGATTTCTTGATGCTAAAATTATATTTTCGTCAAGTTTGTCAATAACTAATAATACTTTTTTGTCTGCTATTTTTAATGTCTCTAAAACATTAAGCATTTCTTTTGTCTTTGGTGTCTTGATTGTTAAATCTTCTAATACTAAAATAGCTTTTTCATTAGCTTTTTCTGCTAAAGCTGACTTAATTGCAAGTCTTCTTTCTTTTCTATTTTGTTTTTTGCTGTAGTCTCTTGGTACTGGAGTTCCATAATTTCCTCCACCTACCCATTGAACAGCTCTAATTGAACCTTGACGTGCACGTCCAGTTCCTTTTTGTCTCCATGGCTTTCTTCCTCCACCACTTACTTCAGAACGGTTCTTTGTTTTATGAGTTCCCTGTCTTAATGATGCCATGGATAATATAATTGCATCTGTTAAAACAGCTTTATTAGGGGTAATTTCAAAAATCTCTTTATTTAAATTAATGTCCTTTACTTTTTCACCTTTTAGATTTAAAAGTTCTACTTTTTTCATCTACGATTCCTCCTTTCATCACTTTTACATTTTTATATACTGTGATGATTTTATTCAGCAGTTTTTTCTTCGATTTGTTCTTCTACTGGTTCAACAACTGGTTCAACATAAGTAACTAAATCAGCAGCTTCTACTTTTACGTTAGGCTTTTTAACCGCAGTGCGAATCATAACTAATGATTTCTTTGGTCCAGGAACATTACCCTTTACTAAAATAACACTGTTTTCAGTATCTACTGAAACAATTTCGAGATTTTGAACTGTTCTTTGAACATTACCCATTTGTCCAGGCATTTTTTTACCTTTTAGTACGTGCATTGGTAACATTGTACCTAGTGAACCTACGCCTCTATGGTATTGAGAACCATGTCCCATAGGACCAGTTGATTGATTGTGACGTTTAATAACGCCTTGAAATCCTTTACCTTTACTTGTACCAGTAACATCAACCATTTCACCTTCGCTAAAGATGTCAACACCTATTGTTTGTCCTAAAGTGTAATCACCAATATTTACTCCTCTAATTTCTCTTAAGAAGCGCTTAGGTGTTGTATTTGCTTTTTTTGTATGTCCTATTTTTGGTTTGTTGCTTAAATTTTCTCTTATTGTATCTGTTGCAAGTTGTATAGCTTCATAACCATCTTTTTCTACTGTTTTGATTTGAGTAACCACATTTGGTTCTACTTCAATAACAGTAACCGGAATTAGTTTACCATTTTTAGTAAAAACTTGAGTCATTCCGATCTTTTTACCTAAGATTCCTTTCATATTTTCCTCCTATTATTTTGTTTTAATTTGGATATCTACCCCAGAAGGTAAATCTAAGTGAGCTAATGCATCAATAGTTTCCTTACTAGGATTTTTAATATCAATTAATCTTTTGTGTGTACGCATTTCAAATTGTTCACGTGAATCCTTATATTTATGTACAGCTCTTAAAATTGTGAATTTTTCTATTTCAGTTGGAAGTGGTACTGGTCCAGAAATTTCTCCACCAGTTCTTCTTACTGTTTCAACTATTTTCTTTGCTGCATTGTCTAATACTCTGTGATCATATGCTTTAATCTTTATGCGAATTTTTTCAGTTGACATTCTAAATCCTCCCTTCGCCTATATCTAGTATAGACTTGCTCCGAACAAATAACCCGAACACCAATTAGCAACTCTTCCTGGTGTGTCGGCAACCTTGCCCATCTAAGCAGTCACACATGGTTAATTATAGCAAGCAATATCAACATTTGCAAGCTTTTTTTACAGATTTTTCATTATTCTCGCTAATAATCGTTAAATTTTATTCTTATTCGAAAAAAAAGTTTACTTTTTAGTAACTTTTTCCTTATCTATATTAGCAATTACTTGAAATGACGCTGGCATAATTAGTCCATATCCAAATTTTTGATTAAGGGTATCAATTGTAGACTGTATTTTATCTTCCTTTAATGTGTTTTTATTGGCATCACTAAATAATGATATTTGTTCTAGTTCATTGCCACATAAATCTGCTAATCTTACACCAATCAATCTGATTGCCTCTTTTAAATAACTCTTTTCAAAAATTTCCACTACTAACTTATATATATCTTTAGTGTTATTACTAGCCTTAGGTAACTTAGCTTGTGCTGAATATGATTTAAAGTATTTATTTTTATAAATTACTGCTACTGTTTTAGCATACTGCTTTTTTTGCCTTAGCCGTCTTGTGACTTGGTCTGTTTGTCTAAGTAAAATATTTTTTAATTTTATCTCATCACTACAGTCATATTCTAATGTATGAGTTGTACTTATACTGGTGTTTTTTTCTTTTCTTGGTTCTACTTTTGAAGTATCTATTCCCCAAGCGGCTTCTTTTAGATATTTAGCTTGTGACTTAAATTTTTTTTCTAATAATTTTTGATTACTGTATGCCAAGTCTTTAATAGTAAATATTTTCATCTCATTTAATGCTTTAGTAGTGGCTTTACCACACATAAATAAGTCTCCTACGTTTAGAGGCCACATCTTTTTTTCTATTTCACTTTTATATAATGTATGAACTTTGTCTGGCTTTTCAAAATCAGAAGCCATTTTGGCGCATAATTTATTATTAGCAATTCCAATATTTACAGTATAACCAAACTTCTTTTTTATTTCATCCTTTATTTTATGAGCCAACTCTTCTACATCATTATATAAATAATTAGTTCCTGTCATATCAATGAAGCATTCATCTATAGAAAATTTTTCAATTAGAGGAGAATATTGCGATAAATAGTCAAATAGCTCTTTTGATTTTTTAGCATACCATTCATAATTTGGTGGATACATTTTTAATGATGGACATTTTCTTTTAGCTTGATATATTGTCTCTGCAGTTACGATTCCATATTTTTTTGCTACCGGTGATTTAGCTAGAACTATTCCTCTTCTTGTTTTTTCATCTCCACCTATTATTGATGGAATCTTTCTAATATCAATCTTATAGCCATTTTTTAGTAGATAGACTGCAGTCCATGAGAGAAAGGCATTATTTACATCTATATGAAATATAATTCTCTCATTCATAGAACCACCTCATTTGTATTATAGAACGTTTTTTCGATTTTTTCAATATCGTTTCATACGTTTTTATGTAATCTACTAATTTACATATTATTTATATCATTTAGTACATAATAAAAATGGATTGGTGATGTTATGAATAAATATGAAGTAAATATTTATGAGCAAATTTCTAAAAATATTAAAAAGTATAGAAAGATGACCGGAATTACTCAAGCTGTTTTAGCTGAAAGAGTTGGTGTATCTCATGAGTTCATAAGAAGAATTGAATCAAAGAAAGGTGTTAAGTCTTTTTCTATCGATACAATTTGGAAGATATCTTTAGCACTTAATATTGAGCCAGGTAAGCTTTTTGAAATTAATATGGATGAAGTAATTAACTTGTAACTTATTTATGTAACTAGATCTTTAATAAAATAAGATTGCTGAGAGTAGCAATCTTGTTTTATTTTTCTATTAAACTATTTCCAGTCATTTCAGTTGGTTTTCCTATATTCATTAGCTCTAAAATAGTTGGAGCAATATCTCCTAGTTTTCCCTCATGAAGTTTTAGTCCTTTTTTTGTTATAATGAATGGAACTGGATTGGTAGTATGAGCTGTTAAAACATTATCTTTATCATCTAACATTTCTTCACAGTTTCCATGATCAGCGGTTACTACTAGAATCCCATTAACTTCTTTTACCTTTTCATATATAAGACCTAATCCTTTATCAACTGCTTCTACCGCCTTTATAGCTGCTTCTAGAACGCCGGTATGCCCAACCATATCACCATTGGCATAATTTAAAATTACTAAGTCATATTCACCAATTTTACTTAATAATTTTTCTGTTACTTCTTCACAACTCATTTCTGGTTTAAGATCGTATGTTGCTACTTTAGGAGATGGAATTAATATTTTTTCTTCATTCTTATAATCAACTTCCTTGCCTCCATCAAAGAAAAATGTCACGTGAGCATATTTTTCAGTTTCGGCAATTCTTAATTGGCTAAGGTTTTGTTTTTCAATATATTCACCTAGGATATTAGTCATTTGTGGATCATCATAGGCATGAATTGCTTTAACAGTGTGAACTACTGGTAGCATAGTTAAAGCTTTAATATTTTTGAACTTCTTTGTAGGCATTGGCACTTCTTCAGGATTAGTAATAGAAGTCATAATTTCTCTTAATCTATCTTTTCTAAAGTTAAAGGCTATTACTCCATCATTATCAGTTATGTTTTTATTATCGGAGAACTTTACTGGGATAAGGAATTCATCTGTTATACCATTTTTATAGCTATTTTCTATGTACTCTTGTGGTGAAGTTTGACTTATTCCTGAATCATTTACTATTACATCATAGGCCTTTTGTAATCTATCATAATTATTATCCCTGTCCATACCATAATATCGTCCTCCAATAGTAGCAATTTCACCAATTCCTAATTCCTTTAGCTTAGATTGCACTATTGATATATAGCTATATGCACTTGTTGGTGAGACATCTCTTCCGTCTGTAAATAAGTGAAGGCACACATTACTTATATCTTGCTTTTTACACATTTCAAGTAGGGCTATCAAATGATTTATATGTGAATGAACCCCTCCATCGCTTATTAGACCGAGAAGATGTAATTTAGAGTTATTTTCTTTTACATGTTTCATGATACTTAGTATTTTTTCATTAGTAAAAATTTCACCTGTTTCAATACTCTTGTTAATAAGTTCTAGTGGTTGATAAACTATTCTTCCAGCACCTATATTCATATGACCTACTTCACTATTTCCCATTTGTCCTTTTGGAAGACCTACTAATTGACCAGATGCCTGTAGTTTTGTATGTGGATAATTGTCCCATAGCATATTAAATATCTTGTTATCGGCTAGATATACAGCATTTCCATGTGATTCTTCTCTTAATCCATATCCATCTAATATAGTTAACACTACTGTTTTTTTCATAATTGTCCTCCTATATCTTTGTATCATTTAAGCAAAAAACAGAGTAAATTGGAATATATCGTACTTCTTTTTTTGTTGAAAAGTTATTTTCAGTAATTCTATATGCTTGCTGAGTAATAAATTTTTTTATGAAGACAGAAAGTGATTTTGCTTTTGATTGTAATCTAGTAGTTATTTCAATAGGAATTATTTTTCCCATTCTGTTTTGAATAACAAAATTAACTTCTGCCTTACCATCTGATTGATAATAATATAGTGCGTATCCAGAATTTGCTAAAGTCTTGGCTATATGATTTTCATATATTGTTTCTTTAATTTTTTCATCAGTCATAAATTGTTTAAAATTTAAGTGAAGCATTGTATATAATAGGCCATCATCAGGTAGATATAGCTTAAAGCTATCTTTTTCTTTACAGTTGCTTAATGGAGATTTAACGTCTTTTATTTTATAACTTCTGTATACTAGTTGATTGTTAACTAGATATTCAATTGAGGTTTCATATTCTTTTGACCTTTTTCCTGTTCCAATTAGTCCATATTGGAATTTTTTATTATCCTTTTTTAATTGTTCTGGAATACTATTTATTACTTCCATTCCTCTTGTTATATCAATTAAATTTTTGTTTAGAAGTAACTCTTTTTTATAGACATCTATTATTTTCTGTTTTATAGCATCTATTTCATATGGGCTTTTTCCAGCTATACTTGCTTCTATTACTTCTGGAAGTCCACCTGTTATTAAGTACTCTTGGAATAAGTCTAGGGCTACTTTATGAAATGGGCATGTTTTGTGTTTTTGAAATGATTCTCTTATAAGATTAGCGAGACTTTTTTCATCCCTTGCCCAAAGATACTCTTCAAAATCAAGGCCTGTCATACCTTTAAACTGAAGCTCTTCACCTTTAAACTTTGATAAATTTTCCCTTCTTGATGTTATAGCAATTATATGATATTTACTGTGCTCACTACCAAAAAGTTTTAATCCCTTCACTATTTCAATATCATTAACATTATCAAATATAATTAATGTACAATCTTTTAGAATAGTTTCTCCCGATAATAATGATAAGTTTAATATTATTTTTTCAGTAGATTTTTCTTTTTTAAATAGTTCTTTTATTGTTTTATTATTTTCAGTATTAAAGTATACTGTGTTTTTATATTCTTTCGATCCATAAGATAAAGCAGCAAATGTTTTTCCAATTTGCTTAGCTCCATATAGTATTAGGGGTTTCCTTATTATATCTTTTTGCCATTTTTGGAAAAATTCATCTATTTTTCGTTCCATAAACTGTAATCACCTCACATATTATATAAATTAAGTATACTTTTCCATTCATATTTTGTCAATATCAACGATTAAGCAAAGCTTATTTTAAGACAAAAAAAATATTAACATAGTTAATACTCTTTATTTATTAGTTTTTACTAAATGACTATTTTTTATTTACCTTAAATGTACTATTTCCAGTGTTAACTATAAAGTATGAACAATCATCTGCTATTACATAATCTTGGGTTTGGTATGTTGGATCACTATCAATAGGACCAGTAATTTCTTTTTTTTCTGTTAGACTTATTGTATTATCATTTATAGTGAATGTTCCAGAAGTCTTGTTTATATTACTAAAGTCAGCAGTAAATGTTCCATCTTCATTTAGGATATATGTATATTTCAAATCAAGTGTCAAACCATTTTCTGTTGATGTATACTCACCATAATATGTTCCATAGCATTTTGCAGTTGCTGGTGTTTTTTCTGAATTAGAGCTATCTTTTTCTTCATTTGATGCTTTTTGTTCATTACATTGTTCCATTTGAACATTAATTTTTATTACATTAAAATAACATAAAAGAAACATAATTAATGCACCACATATTAGACTAAGAAGACAAATCAAAATTCCATTGTTATTAGTTTTAGATTTCTCCATCTTTACCTCCTTTATATTATATTTTTATTATAAATCAGCACGTCTATTTTGTCTATGAACTTTATAAATTTTTTGCATATTAAAAGAGCTCATAGATTTCTCTTGGCTCTATACACAACTTAATTATTCATTGCCATTTTATTAAATTCTAATCTTAATTTATCTGCTACTGTTACGATAAATTCTGAATTAGTTGGTTTGGCTTTGTCAATGTCTACACTGTGTCCAAAAATTTCTTCCATCAACTGCCAATTACCTCTATTCCAACTCACTTCAATAGCATGGCGAATTGCTCTTTCTACTCTTGATACAGTTGTATCATACTTTTTGGCTATTTCAGGATATAACTCTTTTGTTATCCCTCCTATTAGCTCCGGGTTTTCATAAACCAATGTAATACCCTCTCTTATATATTGGTACCCTTTAATATGTGAAGGAACACCTAATTCATGTAATGTATTGGTAATATATTTTTGCAAGTTGTTATGATATAAATCAAGTGCTTTACCACCAAATTTTAGTCCTTCTTTTACCTCAATTATTCTTTTTTCTAGGTCTTCTAGTTCGAATGGTTTAAGTATAAAATAACTTACTCCCATTTCTGATACTCTTCTAATTATATCTTGAGTATTGTATGATGTGAGTATTATGACATCTTTTTCTATATTTTTCTTCTTCATATACTCTAAGACTGCCATACCATCTTTGTTTGGCATTATTAGGTCTAGAAGAATTATATCGTATTCATCTCTTTTTTTATCAACTACCCTAATTCCTTCTACTCCATCATAAGCTTCTAAAGCGATCGTTATATCTGCGTGATCACTAAAGTATTCCTTTATCATGTCGACTAGATTTTTATTATCGTCGATGATTAAGACTCTTGTTTTTTCCATTTTTTCTCCTCTCATATACTACCACGCATTTTAATTATATAACATGAATGGCGAAAATGGTAGAAAAAAATTAGACAAGTTTTGTCGAATCTGTCTAATTTAGTATTTTATTGTCTCTAAAAATGAATCTAATTTTTCTGGAGATAAACTTAAGTTTCCAATTAAGTAACCATCTAAGTTACAATTTTTTAATATTACGATATTTTCTGGTGTTATTCCACCACCATATAGAACTTTATTGTTTGGAAATACTTTTTTTATTATTCTTAGTACTCTTTCTAAATACTCTTTAGATGGTATTTTATTACTACCTATAGCCCACATTGGTTCATATGCAATTATTAATTTATCTCTATCTTTTTGAGATAATTCTTTGATTATCTTCCTTAGTTCTGTTGTTAATTTTTTTTCTAATAGTCCTTGTTTGCTGTCTTCTATTTTTTCTCCAACACACACAATTGGAATTATTCCTTGTTTAAGTAGTAATTTAATCTTTTCTTTGACATCGTTAATTGATTCATATAGTCTTCTTCTTTCATTATGACCGACTAGACAATATGCTATACCGAGTGATTTTAGCTGCTCGGCTGATATTTCTCCAGTATATGGCCCATAACTATTTCTTCCAACATTTTGACTGCCTAAGTCAAGCTTTGCTGATGGAGTTATTGATAAATAAGCCATAGGAGGACATAATATTATATGATGCTTTTCTAACTTGATCTTTTTTAATTTTTCTAAATATTGTATGTACTCCTTTTTGCTAAAGTGACATTTATTATTTAACACTACTATCATGCTATTTTCCCCTTATTTTTTTTGATATTCTTGATATTATTCCAAATTTATCTTCGTTCTTTTTATCTAATATAGCTCTCTCATAAACCTCTAATACTCTGTCAGCAAAGGTTTTGGAACTACAGTGTTCTGCTTGAACTCTTGCTTGATTACTTATTTTGTTTCTTAATTGATTGTCTTTATATAATTTTAAAACAGCCTCACAGTATTCTTTTTCATCTTTAAAAATTATACCATTTAAGTCGGCAGTTACTGTTGATAAGAAAGCCTCATCTTCAATACAAAGTGGTACTACTCCTGATGCCATAGCTTCTATTACAGTTAAGCCTTGCGTTTCTGTAGTAGATGCTGTTGCGAATAGGTCAGCACAATGATAATAAATTGGCATTTCCTCCCATGCTGCTTTTCCATTAAATATAATATTGTTTTCTAAACCATTTTCTTTTGATAGCTCTTCATATTTTTCTTTATCTGGTCCATCCCCAACTATTAATAATTTAATATTTTTTATTTTTTTAACTAGTTCTTTTTGACAATTAATTAAAAACTCTACGTTTTTTTCAGACGCCAATCTTCCAACAAAAAGTATAACAAAGTCCTTTCGCTGAATTCCAAGCTTTCTTTTTAGTCTATCAACATCTTTATAATTTACATTTTCTTTAAAAAACTTTTCTACTTCCATACCAGTTGGAACTATATGAATGTTTTTTTCAAATTTATATTTTTCTCTAAATAGTTTGTATATCTTATTTGTTGTAACAATTAGCTCTGTAGCTGTTTTGTCACAATAGAATTTAGTTAGGTATTCAACTATTTTTTTACTTGATTTTTCAAAGTAACCATGTGTTATATAGTGTGTATAATCTTCATAAAGGGTATGATATGTATGAACTAATGGAATATTAAACTGTTTAGCAAATAGTCTAGCCAATATTCCAATTCCAAACTCTGTGTGTGAATGGACTACATCTAAGTTCCAATTTTTCATTGTGTTAATCATAGATAAAGGGTATATACGACTTAATCTATAATCATATATTCCTATTGGAATACCTGGAACCTTAACAATTCGTTCCTCTTGATCATATTCATACTTTAATGCATTGTTACTAACGGTTACAACGTATACTATGTGTCCTTGCTTTTCTAAGGCTCTTTTCAAGGTAGCAACACTTGTTGACACTCCATTTATATATGGTGGATAAGAGTCAGTAAATAAACCTATTCTCATTTTAGTCTCCTTTCTTTTCAATACTTAAAAGTATTGCACCTACTATCATGCCTAAATAATATGTGATAAAGCGCCATACTAGTAATAATGTATTTAAAGATACTGTTTTAAAGAAGTTACCAAAAAACTTGATAAAACCGTATTCTATTCCACCACTAGCTCCTGGAATTGGTACAAAAGAGCCCATTATATATATGTAAACAGAAGCTGTTATAGTCTGTAATAGATTTAGGCTTGTGAAATCATTGAATCCATATGCAATAAATAATGGAATAGCATAAAAGAAACTTAAGCTTAAAAAATTAATTAAAATACCC
>OIYS01000442.1_pt1 | contig 29202 bp, 30 predicted proteins | sample 1588271 | NCBI WGS metagenome assembly OIYS01 (sample SAMN03283286) | human gut metagenome | biome: human-associated habitat; material: feces | host: Homo sapiens | place: Peru | collected 2012
GGACGGGTTTGGAACCCGTCCCTACATTGTAAAAATTTTATATTAATTTTTAAATGCCGTTAAGTTAAGCAAATTACAATTTATAAATCCTTTCTACCTGTCCTCTTTCTCCTTTTGGGTTTAAAAACACTATTTTTTCAAAGACAGAGTTTTCCAAAAGTTCTTTTAAATGTGCATTTTTATATAGCCCCTCCAGTGTTCCCCCGTGTGCTGTAAAAATTCCTTTTACTCCGAGAGCACATCATTTCGTTAATTGCTATAATGTCCTCATTACTCCCAATTTCATCAGCAACTATAACCTGTGGTGCCATACTTCTAATTAGCATTTTCATTCCAACTGCTTTTGAAACATTTGCCAATACATCTGTTCTAGGACCAAGTTCATTTTGTACAACCCCTTTGTACATTGCAGATATTTCACATCTCTCGTCTACTACTCCAACGGTTAGTCCCCTTGTACTAATATTTCTTACAATATCTCGAAGTAGTGTTGTTTTGCCTGCTCCTGGTAAAGATACAATTAAAGTATTAAAGATATTATTGTTTTCACTATCTACAATATACTTTAATACTTCTTTACTACATCCTATTATTTGTTTTGCTATTCTAAAATTCAAACTCGATATGTAATTTATATTTATAATTTTTCCATTTTCTACTACACAATTTCCAGTTATTCCTACTCTATGTCCACCTCTTATAGTAATATACCCCTGGCATATTTCTTTTTGATATGAATATATAGAATTTTCACAAATATTTTGTAAAGTTTCTAATATGTCATTTTGGTTTACTATGTAATTTATCATAATTTCTTTGTTATTGAATTTTAAAATAATGTTTTGATTATTTCTTAATCGTATTTCTTCTAATTTATTTATATTTTGTTCGTCTATCTTTTCTTTTAATTTAAGGGAAATTTTATTTGAGAAATAATAAAAAATATCATAAAGCATATACATTTTCTCCTTATAAGCATGTCCTTATTTATATATATGCTTTATGATATTAATTTAGAACTAAAATTTATTTTTTCTTCTTTAATGGAACTACTTTTAAAGTATAACCCATTGGATAAAGTATTTTTAATAGTGTAGAAATTTTAGGGGAACGATTTTGGCTTTCTATTCTCGCTATAGCAGGTTGCTTTATTCCTGTTTTTTTGCTTAAATCTCTTTGGCTTAAATTATTCTTTTTCCTTGCTTCAATTGTAGCTTTTATTATTTCCATTTCCAGTTCAATTTCAGCTTCTTGCTCCAAATTTATATCTAATTCTTTTTCAATTTCTTCCCATTTTTTTAATTCTTTACTCAATTTGCATCACTCCAATTCATAAATAGTCTCTTTGCTCTTTTTATCTCCAGTTCTGGTGTTTTTTGTGTTTGTTTCATAAAAATAGTTAGTATTATAAATTTATTATTTTCATATTGTGCAAAGAGTATTCTATCTCTTAAAGGTCTCAATTCCCATATATTATCAGATAAGTGTTTTATATATGGTTCTCCTAATGTAAGTCCGTATTGTTCTAGCATTCTCATATATGCAATTATTTTATTTAGTTTAATTCTATTGGTTTTATTATTGTTTTTTTGCAGACTTTTAATATATTTTTCTACTTCATTTTGTCCGGTTATTATTTTGAAAAAAGTTAATTTGATACATATAGATTCTCCTATATTGTATAACAATATGATATCATATTGGTTATCATATGTCAATACATTAAATTTTATGATTTTATTAAGAATTAAAAATTTATGATTTAAAAATTAAAGAACAGATAACTGAATTGTTATCTGTATATTTATAACACATTTTTCATATCTTGTCTAGCAATTTCGTATGTCAATTTTTTACATTTTTTTACAATTTTATTTCTATTACATCTTCATCTTTTAATTTGTATTTTTCTCTAAAGTTTACATCAGATACAATTTCTATTATATTAGTTTTGTGTGCTGTTTTTTCTGGTCTTAATATGTATGATGTATGGCCTAAAACTTCACATTTTTGTACAAGTACATCTTGCTGTCCACCATATTCTTCTTTTTTTATTACACTATAATTTTGTGGTTCATATGGCTCTTCTAAGCACACATTTAGTGTTCCATAAAATAATTTTATGTTTTCTTTTTTCCAAAAAATATCTTCAATTTTTTTTACCCAAAAATTAGCATTTCCAAGTCCTTTTTTTATTTTTCCTACTAAAACCATTTTCTTCCTCCAAAAATATTTTAGTACTTTTTTTTAATTTTGTCTATATAAAAAGGAAAAGAAGCTTAAAGCTATAATTAAAACCTAATTACACTTTTAAGCTTCTTCTCCTTATAATTTGATATAGTAATTTAACGACTATTAAACTACTTTTTTCTCTAGAGCAGAGATTCTTACTTCGTGATTTTCAATTGTTAGTTCTAAAGAATCGATTTCTTTTCTTTGCTTTTCTTGCTTTGAAATATACTTATCAAACATTTCTGAAATATCTTTTTCTAATATTTGCTCCATATGTTCTACTTTTTGTTTTGTAATTGTTAGGTCTGTTTTTACTTCTTTTAATTCTTCAAACTTCAGAATTGTAAATTTTTCAAAGTTCATAAGCTTCGTTGTAATATCTTTTTGGAATGCAGTAAATTTTTTGTCTAGATTGTCTATTCTATTTTCTAGATTATCTATTCTATTTTCTAGACTATCTATTCTATTTCCTAGATTATCTATTCTATTTCCTAAATTATCTATCTTGCTATCCATTTTCTTTTCTAGACTACCCAACTTGCTGTCTATCTTATTATTCAGTTCTTCAAATTTTTTTAGAACTATCTCTTCAAATTCCTTTGACATATTTTTTCACCTCCCATTTTTATGATGGACATATAATATTATTTATTTTTCTTTTTGTCAATATCTTTTTGCTAATTTTTTAGAAAACTTTTCGACATACATTTCTCCATATTTTTGTCGTTTTTTATTGCTTTTATGCGAATTTTGTTTTAAAATATACACAATGTAAATGTATGGAGGTTTTTTAGTTATGGAACTTAACCCAATTATTATCGGTATTGCTGGTGGTACTGGTTCTGGAAAGAGTACTCTTGCAGAAAATATCGAAAAAGAATTTAAGCATAATATAACAATGATTTCGCACGATTACTATTACAAAAGCAATAGTGAATTACCTTTAGAAGAAAGGAAAAAATTAAATTATGATCACCCAGATGCTTTTGAAACAGATTTACTTATAGAACATTTAAACAAATTAAAAAATGGTGAAAGCATTGAAAGACCAAGTTATTCTTTTGTAAATCACTTAAGAGAAAAAGAAACATATAAAGTTGTTCCTAAAAAAGTTATTATTGTTGAAGGAATTTTGTTATTTGAAAACAAAACTCTAAGAGATATGATGGATATTAAGATATTTGTAGATGCCGATGCAGATATTCGTTTTATTAGAAGATTACTTAGAGATGTTAAAGAAAGAGGTCGTACTTTAGATTCTGTTGTAGAACAGTATTGTACTACTGTAAAACCAATGCACGAGCAATTTGTAGAGCCTAGCAAAAAATATGCTGATATTATTGTTCCAGAAGGTGGATATAACCAAGTAGCTTTAAATATGATTGTAGAAAAAATAAGAAGTATAATATAAAAATAGCCCCTAGTTTATTAAAAACTAGGGGTATTTCTTACTCTAATTCAAATGCTCCAGTATATAATTCATAATATTTTCCTTTTTGTTCAATTAGTTGTTCGTGATCTCCTCTTTCTATTATTCTACCGTGTTCTAGAACCATTATTGCTTTTGAATTTCTTACTGTTGATAATCTATGTGCTATTACAAATACAGTTCTTCCATCCATTAACTTATCCATTCCTTCTTGAACTAATTTTTCTGTACGAGTGTCTATACTAGATGTTGCCTCGTCTAATATCATTACTGGTGGATCTGATATTGCCGCTCTTGCTATTGCTAAAAGTTGTCTTTGCCCTTGAGATAAGTTAGCTCCATTTCCTGTAAGTTCTGTATCGTATCCATTTGGCAATCTCATTATAAAATCGTGTGCATTTGCAAGTTTTGCTGCTGATATTACTTCTTCATCTGTGGCATTTAATTTTCCATATTTAATATTTTCTTTTATTGTTCCTGTAAACAAATTTGTGTCTTGTAAAACCATTCCAAGTGAGCGTCTTAAATCGTCTTTTTTAATTTTATTTATATTTATTCCATCATATCTTATTTTTCCATCTTCTATATCGTAGAAGCGGTTTATCAAATTTGTAATAGTGGTTTTCCCTGCGCCTGTTGCTCCAACAAATGCAATTTTTTGTCCTGGTTTTGCATATAAAGATACATTGTGTAGAACTATTTTGTTAGGTTCATAACCAAAGTCTACATCAAAGAACTCCACGTGTCCCTTTAATTCTTCATATGTTAATGTTCCATCTTTATGTGGATGTTTCCAAGCCCATATTCCAGTTCTTTCTGGAACTTCTGTTAAAACACCATCAATATATTTCGCATTTACTAGTGTTACATATCCGTTGTCTTCTTCTGGCTTTTCATCTATTAGTTTAAATATTCTTTCTGCTCCAGCAAGTGCCATTATTATAGAGTTCATCTGTTGTGACACTTGAGATATTGGCATTGTAAAGCTTTTGCTTAATTGTAGGAATGATGCAATTACTCCAACTGTTACTCCTCCTAAACCTTTTACTGCTAAAGCTCCACCTATCATTGCAATTAGAACATATTGTAGATGCCCTAGATTTCCCATAATTGGCATTATAATGTTTGCAAAAGTATTTGCTTTTGTAGAAGCTTCACATAGTTCATTGTTTAATTTGTCAAAACCTGCTTTTGCCTCTTCTTCGTGGCAAAAAACTTTTACAACTTTTTGCCCATTTATCATTTCCTCTATATATCCATTTTCTTTAGCAATAGAAGTTTGTTGTTTTATAAAATATTCTGAAGCATTTCCTCCTACCTTTGCTACAATAAATAACATTAATATTACTACAGCAATTACTATAATTGTCATATATATATTTAAATATACCATTGCACAAAATACTGCAATTATAGTAATAATTGAAGATATTACATTTGGAATACTTTGTGAAATCATTTGCTCTAATGTTTCAGTATCGTTTGTGTAATAGCTCATTATTTCGCCGTGTGTGTGCGTGTCGAAATATTTTATAGGTAGCTCTTGCATTTTTCCAAACATCTCGTCTCTTATTTTCTTTAAAGTTCCTTGAGATATTCTTATCATTTTTCTATTATAAGTAAAACTTGCTAGTGCTCCTATTAAATATATTACTGCCATTACAGCTATTACCTTTAAAAGTCCTGTAAATACAGGGTTTTCCTGACCAAGTAGTGGTTCTATGTAATTATCTATTAAAACTTTAATAAATATTGAGCCTATAACTCCTGCAATAGAGCTTAAAATTATGCATATTATTACAAATATAAGTGTTTTTTTGTAATCACCTGTTATATATTTTAATAATCTTTTTAATGTTTCTTTATTTATTTTTCCACCAGGCTTTACTCCTGTTTTTCTTTGCCCTTTCATATTATTTATCATCTCCTTTTCTTTGAGATGTGTACACTTCTTTATATATCTCATTGTTTTCTATTAATTCTTTATGTGTTCCTATTCCATTTATCATACCATTATCTAAAACAATTATTTTATCGGCATCTTCAACCGAGTCTATTCTTTGTGCAATAATTATTTTTGTTGTGTCTGGAATTTCTTCTTTAAAAGCTTTTCTAATTAAACTATCTGTTTTTGTATCTACCGCACTTGTCGAATCATCTAAAATTAGTATTTTAGGTTTTTTTAGCAAAGCTCTTGCTATACACAAACGCTGTTTTTGTCCACCAGATACATTTGTTCCACCCTGTTCTATATAAGTATCGTACTTATCTGGGAATTCATTTATAAAGCTGTCTGCTTGTGCTAGTTTACACGCTTTTACCATTTCTTCATCAGTTGCCTCTTTATTTCCCCAACGCAAGTTTTCTTTTATTGTCCCAGAGAAAAGTACATTTTTTTGAAGAACTATGGCTACTTCATTTCTAAGTGTTTCTATATCGTAGTCTTTTACATCTATTCCTCCAACTTTTACAGTTCCTGTTGTTGCATCGTAAAGTCTTGGTATTAATTGAATAAGTGTTGTTTTTGAGCTTCCTGTTCCTCCTATAATTCCTATAGTTTCGCCAGATTTTATGTTCAAATTAATATCTTTTAAGCAAATTTTATTTTTATCTCCTACATAGCTGAAATTAACATTTTCAAATGTTATAGAACCATCTTTTACATTGTAAATTGGATTTTCTTTATTTGAAAGTGCTGGTTTTTCTTGTAATATTTCTGTAATTCTTTCTGCTGATGCCGCAGATATTGTTAGCATAACAAATACAACAGAAATCATCATTAAGCTTGAAAGTACTTGCATTGCATATGTAATTAAACTCATTAGTTCACCTGTTGTAAGTGAAGAACCAACTATTAGTTTTGCACCGAACCAAGAAATTAATAATAATCCTGTATACATAACTATTTGCATAAGTGGTGAATTATATGCAATAATTTTTTCTGCGTGCCAGAAATTATCGTAAATATCTTTAGATACTTTACCAAATTTTTCTTTTTCTTCTTCTTCCAAAACATATGATTTTACAACTCTAATACCTCTTACATTTTCTTGAACTACATTGTTTAATTTATCGTAGATTTTGAACACTTTCTCAAATATTGGAAAAGCATTTGTTGCTATAAGATATAATCCTATTCCAAGTACTGGTACTAATGCTAAAAATATTAATGATAATTTTGAATTTATCGCAAATGACATTATAAGTGAAAAAATAAGTGTTAGTGGTGCTCTAAATGTAATTCTTGTGAGCATTTGATATGCTTGCTGAACATATGTTACATCTGTTGTCATTCTTGTTATAATACTTGAAGTTGAAAATTTATCGATATTTTCAAATGAATATTCTTGCACTTTATAATACATATCGTGTCTTAAATTTTTTGCAAAACCTGTAGAAGCCTTTGCTGCAAGTTTTCCTGCAATTACGCCAAAAGCTAATGATAATCCTGCAAGTCCAATTAACAATAATCCTAGTTTATATACAAGTGGCATATTATTTCCATATATACCATAATCTACTAATTTTGCCATAATAAAAGGTATTAATATTTCCATTATTACCTCTAATGCAACAAAAATTGGTGTAAGAATTGTTGTCTTTTTATATTCTCTTATTGATTTTGCAAGTGTCTTAATCATCTTTTATCATATCCTTTCATTTTTGTGTCTATATATTTTATAACAATTTTTTAATATGTGCAACCACTAAAGCAAGTTATTTTATACTATATTATAAAACTTGAAAAAAGATTGAAAAAATAGGAGCAAATTCATATGCTCCTATTAAAATTTCATATAAATAATCCATTGTTTGCATTTGCTGTGTTATCATATTTTTTAAATGTTCTTGTGCCCTTATATTTTTCTATTTCTATTGGTTTTTGCTCTTTTAAGGACTTTGGCATATCCAATATTCTTTGGTTTGCAGAACCTTTAAAATATAGATTTAAACTTTTTTGTTCTAGTACAAATTTTCCATCTACCAAAACATCTATATTTTCTAATAGTTCTTTTACGTTTTTATTATTTTCCGCCATTTTCTGTAACTCTTCAAATGTAAAGCCTGTATAGCACCAAACATTTAAGTTATTTGCTTTGCAAAACTTTGCTATTTCAAGTACTGCCTCTGGTTGGTACATTGGGTCTCCACCAGAAAGAGTAATTCCATCTTGATGTCTTATATTTAATATCTGTTTTTCTAATTCTTTTACATCAACTAAAGTGCCTTTATTAAAATCGTGTGTTTCTGGATTATGGCATCCTTTACAGTTATGTCCACACCCTTGTGTCCATATTACTGTTCTTATTCCTTCTCCATCCACTATACTATCTGGCTCTATTGGAGCTGCTAATCTAATTTCCATTATAATTTATGTTTAACCCTATCCCTTTCTTCACATTTTTTACCATTATTAAATCTATCTAATGTTCCTACTAAATACCCTGTTATTCTTCTTATTCTTTCAAATTTAACATCATCTTCGTGCCTTCCGCAACCTGGGCATACATCTCCAATTACTCCTGTAAATCCACAAACTGGATCTCTATCTACCGGGTGGTTTACTGCTCCATATCCTATTCCAGCTTCTTTCATTATTCTTATTACTTTTTCAAATGCTTCTACATTTTCTGTTGTATCTCCATCTAGTTCTATGTAAGAAATATGTCCTGCATTTGTAAAGGCGTGGTAAGGTGCTTCTGTTTTTATTTTATGTTCTACTGTAGTTTTATAATATACTGGAACGTGGAAAGAGTTTGTATAGTACTCTCTATCTGTAATTCCTTTTATTTTTCCATAAATAGCTTTATCTAATGCAGTGAATCTTCCAGATAGCCCTTCTGCTGGTGTTGCAAGTAATGTGAAATTTAAATTATATTTTTCTGAATATTCATCCATTTTCTTTCTCATAAAGCCTATAATTTCTAATCCTAATTTTTGAGATTCTTCACTTTCTCCGTGATGTTTTCCTGTTAAGGCTTTTAAGCATTCTGCTAATCCAATAAATCCTACAGAAAGTGTTCCGTGTTTATATATTTTTCTTAATTTATCACCTGGTTTTAATTTTTCGCTGTCTAGCCATACTCCTTGTCCTAGTAAGAATGGAAAATTATAAATTCTTTTATTACATTGTATTTCAAATCTTTCTAGTAATTGATCTCTTACTAACTCTAATTTTTCTTCTAATTCTTCGTAAAAGCCTTTCATATCTGCTACTTTTTCACCATTAACAATTCCGTGTTTTATTCCTAGTCTTGGTAAATTAATTGATGTAAATGATAAATTTCCTCTTCCAGCTGTTACTGCTTTATTTGGATCAACATAATTTCCTAATACTCTTGTTCTACATCCCATATATGCAACCTCTGTGTTGTAATCTTCTGGATTGTAGTACTCTAAGTTAAATGGTGCATCTATAAACGAGAAGTTTGGAAAAAGTCTTTTTGCAGAAACTTTGCAAGCAAGTTTAAACAAATCGTAGTTTGGGTCTTCTGGATTATAATTTACTCCCTCTTTTATTTTAAATATTGATATTGGGAATATTGGTGTTTCACCTTTTCCTAATCCTTCTTCTGTTGCAAGTAAGAAGTTTTTAATAACCATTCTTCCTTCTGGAGATATATCTGTTCCAAAGTTTACAGATGAAAATGGAACTTGAGCTCCAGCTCTTGAGTGCATTGTATTTAAGTTATGAATAAATGCTTCCATTGCTTGGTATGTTATTCTATTTGTTTTAGCCAAGGCTTTATCATAAGATAGTCTAAACAATCTTTTTAATTCTTCAGATTCCCTACAATATTGGTCAAAAATTGAGATATCAAATTCTATACTTGTTAGTTTGTCTATTTCTCTTGTAATGCCATTTATTGCAATAAATTTTATATAATCTGTTAAATCTAAAAAGTCGTATACTGTTTGTTTAAATTGTTTTTTAAAAGTTTTCAAAACTCCTGGTGCCATATAATAATCAAATGCTGGTATGCTTTGTCCTCCGTGTTGGTCGTTTTGATTTGCTTGAATTGCAATTGCTGCAAGTGCTGAATAAGACATTATGTCATTTGGTTCTCTTAAAAAGCCGTGTCCTGTTGAAAATCCGTCTGTATATAGTTTATTTAAGTCTATTTGGCAACAAGTAGTTGTTCCCATTGGCATAAAGTCCATATCATGAATATGTATATCGCCACTGTCGTGTGCTTCTGCAAATTTTCTTTTCATCAAATAAGATTTTGAAAACTCCTTTGAAACAGTGCTACCATATTGTAACATTGTTCCCATTGCGGTATCACCATCTATATTGGCATTTTCTCTTTTCGCATCTTCTTCGTGTGCTGATTTTAATCCCAAGTTTTCTAATGCTTTTAAAAATTTATGTTGTTTTTTTTCATCGAAAAATACTTGTCTAGATTGTGTTCTTCTTTCTCTATATGCTTTAAAAGATTCATATACATCTTCATAGCCATTAGATTTTAATTGTTCTTCTATTAAATCTTGAATTTCTTCAATTTTTATTTTGTCTTTTCCAGATTTTTCTATTTTTTCTATAACTTTATTATAGATTTTGTAAATATCTTTATCTATATATTTGTGTGTTTCTTCATCTTCTGTATAAACACTATCAAAGCCTTTTTTTATTGCTAAAGCTATTTTACTTCCATCAAAATTAACTTTTTTTCCATCCCTTTTTATTACTGTTATATCAATGTTTTTCTCTAAATTATCTTGCATATTTGTTCCCCCCATTTTTACTTTTCTTTTGTAAAATGATTATATATATAATCGCCTTTTTAGTCAATACATTTTTGTAAAAAAATGCACTTTTTTAAAAAATCATTTTTTCAAAAAGTGATGTTTTTGTCAAAAAATTCAGAATGTTTTTTGACTTATTTATAAGTTGAAAGTAATGTGTATGGCTAACTTTGCATTAAAAATATAGAAAAAACTCCCAAGTTTTCTTGGGAGTTTTTTCTATTATTTTGCATAATCAACTGCTCTTGTTTCTCTTATTATATTTACTTTTATTTGTCCTGGATATTCCATTTCAGATTCTATTCTTTCAGCAACATCTCTTGCCATAACTACCATTTGAGCATCTGTTATTTTTTCAGGTTTAACAATAAGTCTTATTTCTCTACCTGCTTGTACTGCAAAAGATTTTTCAACGCCTTCAAAAGAATCTGCAATTTCTTCTAATTTTTCTAATCTCTTGATATATGCTTCTAATGTTTCTCTTCTTGCTCCAGGTCTTGATGCTGATATTGCATCTGCTGCTTGTATTAAAACAGCTTCTATTGTTTTTGGTTCTACATCTCCGTGGTGTGCTTGCACTGCATTTATTACTAAGTCGTTTTCTTTATATTTTTTAAGAACATCTACGCCTATTTCTACGTGTGTTCCTTCCATATCGTGGTCTAATGCTTTTCCTATGTCGTGCAATAACCCAGCTCTACGAGCAAGTTTTGAGTCTAATCCTAATTCTTCTGCCATTATTCTAGCTAAATTTGAAACTTCTATAGAATGGTTTAGCACATTTTGCCCATAACTTGTTCTATATTTTAGTTTTCCTATTAATCTAACTAAATCTGGATGTAGTCCATTAACTCCTGTTTCTAAAACAGCTCTTTCTCCTTCTTCTTTGATAATTTCTTCTACTTCTTCTTTAGCCTTTTCTACCATTTCTTCGATTTTTGCAGGATGTATTCTTCCATCTTCAATAAGTTTTTCTAATGCTATTCTTGCGACTTCTCTTCTTAATGGATCAAAGCCAGATAGTATAACTGCTTCAGGAGTATCATCAATTATTAGGTCTATTCCTGTTAATGTTTCTAGAGTTTTTATGTTTCTTCCTTCTCTACCTATTATTCTTCCTTTCATATCATCATTTGGTAATGAAACAACAGATACTGTAGTTTCTGATGTATGGTCTGCTGCACATTTTTGAATAGTATAACCTAAAATTTCTTTAGCTTTTTTAGTTGCTGTTTCCTTTGCTTGTTTTTCCGATTCCTTAATTAAAACTGCCTTTTCCTCTGTTAGTTTTCTGTCCAATTTGTCTAATAATATTTTTTTAGCCTCATCTCTAGATAGTCCAGAAATTCTTTGTAATTCTGCCATTTGGCTATTTAATGCCTCATCTAAACTTTTCTTTTTCTTTTCAACATCTTGAACTGATCTTTCCAAATCTCTTTCTTTACGCTCAAAATTTTCAGAGCGTCTTTCTAAACTTTCTTCTTTTTGAAAAATTCTTTTTTCTTGTAATTGTATTTCGCCTCTTCTTTCTTTTATCTCCTTATCTAAATCATTCCTCAACTGTAACATTTCTTCTTTAGATTTTAGAATTTCTTCTTTTCTTGCACTTTCTGCTTCTCTTTTTGCATTTTCTAAAATTCTCTTTGCTTCACTTTCTGCACCTTTTATTTTAGATTCAGCTGTTTTCTTTCTTATTGTAATACCAGTTGGTATAAATACAGCTGCTGAGACAAGAAGGGTGACTACTATCGCTAATGTCATAAATAATACACCTCTTTCTATTTAATTTTCAATGTTCAGATAAAATATATATCACTTTTCAAATAAATATATTTATAGTTTCTGTACTATTATATTTTACATTTATTATGCTTTCTTGTCAAGTAAAAAATTCACCTAATTACATATATAAATTATAAAAAATATCTGTTTACATACATTAAGACGGGTTAGATAAACCCGTCTTAATTAAAAATTTTAATTTTCATTATTTATTTTTTTCTTTTAATAGTTTTTCATAACATTTTCTACATACTGGTATATAGTTGTCTTCTCCAACAAGTACATCTCCAGTTTTGTCTTTTCCTGCGTAATATGTATATATTGCATTATCGTTTCTGCATATTTCACATACAGAAGTTAATATTTGTACATTATCAGACATACATAATAGTTCTCCCATTTTTCCAAATGGCTTTCTTTCTGCTGTTAAATTTAAACCTGCTATGTAGAATTTTTTTCCATTATTTGCTAAATTATATAATTCTTTTAAATCGCCTTTTAAAAATTGGAATTCATCTATTACATATACATCTGCATCATAATTTTTAATTTCATCTATATCATTAATAGCTATAGCTCCTGTTTTATAGCCTTTTCTGCTTATTACCTCTACATCTGAAAATCTATCATCAATTTTGGGTTTAAATACTTTTATGTTTTTCCCTGCTATTTGTTGTCTTTGTGCTTCGTCTAATATCTTTTGTGTTTTTCCACATTTCATTGGTCCAGTATATACATTTATATCTCCCATTTTTTGCATCCCCATTTTTTATATTTCTAACAGACATATTTTTATCATATATTATTTCATTTGTCAAAACATTTTTTTACAAAATTAGAGCAAAATCGGCTGAATTTGTTCTTGTTCTAAGCTATATAAAATTGCATCCAAAATATATTTTGGTTCAAACGATAAAGACCTTGGTTTTGTTATCGGATTATCTTGCCTGAATGGTACAAAAAATATATTTTTTTGGTTTAGTAGTTTTCCTATGTTTTCAGCATTTACAGACAGTCCATCTGCTGTTGATATTCCTATTACCAAATTTTTATCTTCTTTTAAAATTTTTTTTGCAATTTTTAGTATTGGTGTATCCATTATGCCAGAAGCAATTTTTCCTATGGCATTTCCGCGAGCAAGGGCTTATTATCATAATATCTACATCAGCAAAGTTTTCTATGCTTTCTATTTCTTCATTCGTATGTATTACTTTTTTCAACGTTATATCTTCTATTCGTTTTACAAAGTCCTCTGCTTTTCCAAATTTTGTATCTATATTGTAGGAGTCCACAGACATTACCGGAATAATCTCTGCTCCCTCACTAATTAACTTTGAAATTTGGGGAATTGTTTTATTAAAAGTATATTGTGCACTTGTTAATCCAAATATAATCTTTTTTCCTATTAATAGCATAAAAAAATCTCCCCCTCTATATCTATATAATATGAGTTTATGTAGACATAAGTGAAGTTTTTTTAGTCTTTTGAATAAATTAATATAGCAATTCCTTCTTTGATTTCTATTAGTGCCTCTTGCTCTATTTGTTCATTACTTACACCTATACTTTCACCTAAATTTATTGTTGTATTTTCAATATTGTACTTAAACCCCTTTAAAGTTACTCCTGTTATCTTGGTTGTTAAAGGAATTATTGAAACATATTTATAATTTGTATTTTTTATTAATTTTGCTTTTCTATTTATTAGCATAATTCTATTATTTTCATTGATTATTTCAGTAGGGACATTATTTTGCAAAGTTTCATTTAGAATATGAATATTAGCAAGAGTATGGTCCATTCTTGTTCCTGTTGCACCAATAATTGTTATATGTTTTGCTCTTTTTTCTATTGCTAATTTTATTGCCATATGAGTGTCTGTAAAATCTTTTTCTGGTTTTAAATATGTAATTTCTATATTTTTATCTTTATATTGGTTTAATGTGGTTTTATTTACAGAATCGAAATCTCCTATTATATAATTGGGCATTACATTTATTTTATTTAGTGCTTCTAATCCTTTATCTGCTGCAATTATTGTTTCAAATTCAGTTTTTTCTAGAGTTTCCTTTAAAAACTCTGTGTTTATGTTTCCTCCTGTAACTATTAATGTGCTCATATTTCCTCCCGTTTTAATGAATAGTGAATAATAAAATTTTCATTAATTATTCATTCTTTATTGAAATTTTATATACAATATCCCACATATAAATTGTAATTTGTGTGAAAAATGCATTATAAATTAATAATACATTTTTACGATGTAGGGACGGGTTCTAAACCCGTCCGCATAAAAACATTTTTGTATATTGAAAAATGCAAAAAAATGTAGGGGCGATTTTAATCGCCCGAATCAAAATATGACGACAATTATTTTTGTTCAATTATGAAATAATATTTATCAATGGTTCATATCCGGGCGGGTTTGGAACCCGCCCCTACAAATTTAATAATGTGTTTTTGTATTTGCGGGCGATTAAAATCGCCCCTACATTTTCAATTTGTATATAAATGCTCACACAAATTACAATTTATATTTCTCTCTTTTCGTATAGTGTGTATGTAACAATTCGTGAGCCCTGTGTCCTCCAACATCGCCTAAATAATCTTTATACATTTTTAGAACTACTGGGTTTTCGTGAGATTTTCTTATTTTGCTTTCTTTATCTATATTGTATAATGCTTCTGCTCTTAATTTTCTTACATCATAGTCTAATCTTTTTTTAGAGTCAACTATCGGCTGTCCTCCACCCATTATGCATCCTCCTGGGCAAGCCATTATTTCTACAAATTGATAGTCTGCTTTTCCTGCTTTTATTTCATCTAATATTTTTCTTGCATTTGCAAGTCCATTTGCTACTACAACTTTTATATCTTTTCCTGCAATTGAAACAGTTGCTTTTTTTATTCCTTTTTCTCCTCTTACTGCTTCAAAATCCAGATTTTTTAGTTCTTCTCCTGTTATTGTTTCATATGCTGTTCTTAGGGCAGCTTCCATCACGCCTCCCGTTGTTCCAAATATTGCAGCAGCTCCTGTTGCATCTCCCATTGGAGAGTCAAATTCCGAATCTTCCAAATTTGCAAAATCTATATTAGCTTGTTTTATCATTCTAGCCAATTCTCTTGTTGTAATTACTGCATCTACATTATCCAATTCGTTATTTTTCATTTCTTCTCTCGCTCTTTCAAATTTTTTAGCAACGCAAGGCATAACAGAAACAACAAATATTTTTTTAGGATCTATTTTTTCTTTTTCTGCATAGTATGTTTTAATCAATGTTCCAAACATCTCGTGTGGAGATTTACAAGAAGATAAGTGTTCTAATAGTTCTGGGTAGTTCATTTCTATAAATCTTACCCAACCCGGGCTACACGATGTAATCATTGGCAAAGTTTCACCTTTTTGCATTCTTTCTACAAACTCATTTGCCTCTTCTACAATTGTAACATCAGCTCCTGTATTTGTATCGAATACTTTATCAAATCCAATCTTTTGCAAAGCTGTTATCATTTTTCCTTTTACATTTGTTCCTATTTTCATTCCGAACTCTTCGCCTAATGCTACCCTTACAGCAGGTGCTGTTTGTACTATAACTATTGTATCTTCATCTTTTAATTTTTCCCATACCAAGTCTGTGCTGTCTTTTTCACGAAGTGCACCAACGGGGCAAGCCTCAATACATTGCCCACAAAATGTACAGTTAACATCATTTAAGCTGCGGTTTCCAACTGTTGAAACACAAGAGTTAAACCCTCTATTTATACAATCTATTGCTCCTATTTCTTGTACTTTTTTGCAAGTTGATATACATCTTCTGCAAAGTATACATTTGTTAAAATCTCTTACAATTGAAGGTGATAAATCATCTATTTTATGAACTGATTTTTCTCCTTCATATTCTACATTCATTACATTGAATTTCATTGCTAGCGTTTGCAACTCACAATTTCCATTTCTTGTGCAAGTTAAACAATCTCTTTGATGATTAGATAGTATTAAATCTAATATTACTTTTCTTGCTTCCATAATTTGTTTTGAATGTGTATGTACTACCATTCCTTCTTCTACTTTTTGAATGCACGATGTTGCAAAACCTCTTCTTCCGCTCAACTTCTACTATGCATATTCTGCAATCTCCTATTTCATTTATTTCTTTTAAATAGCATAATGTTGGTATATCTATATTTGCTTTTCTTGCTGCTTGAAGTATTGTTGTACCTTTTGGCACTTCTACATTTATTCCATCTATTATAAGATTAACCATTTCAGACATATTAATTTCTCCTTTCGGTTTATTTTTATATTACTCTATTGCAGAGAAGTGGCAATTTCTTTGGCAAGCACCACATTTAATGCATTTATCTTCATCTATTTTATAACCTTTTTCTCTATCTCCTGAAATTGCTCCTACTGGGCAGTTTCTTGCGCACAAACCGCATTTTTTACATTTATCTGGATTTATTGCAAGGCTAGCTAATGCTTTACACTCTTTTGCAGGGCACTTTTTATCTCTTATATGTACTATGTATTCATCCCTAAAATATTTCATTGTACTAAGTACTGGGTTTGGTGCTGTTTGCCCTAATCCACACACAGAAGCTTTTTGTATTGTTTTTGCAAGTCTTTCCAGCTTTTCTAAATCTTCTGTTTCTCCATTTCCTTCTGTAATTTTTTCTAAAATTTCTAACATTCTTTTTGTTCCAATTCTACAAGGTGTACATTTTCCACAGCTTTCATCTACTGTAAAGCCTAAATAGAATTTAGCAAGGTTTACCATACATTTTGTATTATCCATTACAATTAATCCACCAGACCCCATCATTGAACCTATTTGTGCTAAAGATTCATAATCAATTGGCGTATCTAAGTGTTCTGCAGGAATACATCCACCAGATGGTCCTCCTGTTTGTGCAGCTTTAAATTCGTGTCCTCCTGGAATTCCTCCACCAATATCGAAAACTATTTCCCTTAAAGTGGTTCCCATTGGCACTTCAACTAAGCCAACATTTACAACATTTCCTCCTAGTGCAAATACTTTAGTTCCTTTTGATTTTTCTGTTCCTATTGAACTATACCATTTTGCTCCATTTAGTATTATTTTAGTTATATTAGCATATGTTTCTACATTGTTTATTAATGTTGGTTTTTGCCATAAACCACAGTTTGCAGGAAATGGCGGTTTTAATCTTGGCCTTCCTGCTTTTCCCTCTATAGATTCCAATAGTGCTGTTTCTTCTCCACATACAAATGCACCTGCACCAAGTCTTATTTCTAAATTGAACTCAAAATCTGTTCCAAATATATTCTTGCCTAAAATTCCATATTTCCTTGCTTGGTCTATTGCTATTTGGAATCTGTGAACTGCTATTGGATATTCTGCTCTTACATATATGTATCCTTTGTTTGCTCCTATTGCATATCCTGCTATTATCATAGCTTCCACTACTGAATGAGGATCACCTTCTAATATGCTTCTATCCATAAATGCCCCTGGATCTCCTTCATCTGCATTACAAACAACATATTTTTGCTTTCCTTCTGCCATTCTGGCAAAGCTCCACTTTTTACCTGTTGGGAATCCTGCTCCTCCTCTTCCTCTTAATCCAGAGTTTGAAACTTCTTCTATTACTTCTTCTGGAGTCATTTCTAAAAGGCATTTTTCTAATGCTTTATATCCATCAAATGCTATATATTCGTCTATATTTTCTGGGTCTATAATTCCACAGTTTTTTAATGCTATTCTTTTTTGCTTTTTATAAAAATTAAGTTCATCTAATCTTTGTACTGCTTTTTCTGCAATGTCTTTGCAAAGAAGTCTTTCTACTAATTTTCCTTCTATTATATGTGTATTTACTATCTCTTCACAATCTTCTGGTTTAACCATTGCATAAAAAACATCCTCTGGTCTTATAATTACTATTGGACCTTTTGCACAAAGTCCAAAACATCCAGTTTGAATAACTTTTACATTCTCAATATTTTTCTCTTTTAATATTTTTCTAAAGTTTTCTATAATTTTAGGTGATTTTGAAGATGTACATCCAGTACCGTGGCAAACTAAAATGTGTTTTTCTACTGTATTTGCAGCCAGGTTAACTCTTAAGTCTAATTCTTTTCTTTTTTCTTCTCTTATTTTTCTTATTTCTTCTAAGGTCTTCATTCTTACCTCCTATTATTCTTTACTCATATATTCATCTATTACTTTATCCACTAATTCTGGTGTAGCCTTTCCATAAACTTCATCATTTACTGTAAATACTGGTGCCAAACCGCAAGCTCCTATACATCTTGTTGCTTCTATTGAAAATTTTCCATCTTTTGTTGTTTGCCCAACATCTATTCCCAATTTTTGTTTTACTCTATCTAATACTTTTTCAGAACCTTTTACAAAACAAGCAGTTCCTAAACATACCGCTATATTATATTTTCCCTTTGGTTTTAGGGTAAATCTTGCATAAAACGTAATTACTCCATAAATTTCTGCCATTTCTATTCCTAAATATTTAGAAATTTCAAGTTGTACATCTTCTGGAATATACCCATATGTTTCTTGTACTTCATTTAGAATTTGAATTAAATTACTTTTGTCTTTTTCGTATTTTGATAATATTTTTTCAATTTTCTCATCTTTACCGTCGTTCCCACACTTGCACTTATTACTCATAATATTCCTCCCTTTTTCCAAGTCCTATTATTTATATTTATTGAGCACAATATTTAGAACCCTTATAATATACTCACATTATAAGGGTAATTTTTACTTTTGTATAGCTTTTTTCTAAAAAAAATATTTTATTTATTTTTTGTCGTAATTATGCTCCTTTCCTGCAATCTTTGCTATATGGGCAGCCTCTACATTCTGTATTTTTATCTTTTTTTAAAAATATTGTTACTACTGCAAATACTATTAAAGCTATTATTAATATGCTTATAATACTAAACGTTCCTTTTTCTATTCTATTTCCTATTTGGTATATTAAACTTGCTAAAATCCACGCAAAAGTGGTTTGGTATGTTACTGCTTTTAATACCTTTTTGTTTCCTCCTAATTCTCTTTTCATTGCTCCTATTGCTCCAAAACACGGTGCACTAAATAGGTTAAAAACCATAAATGCATAAGCAGATGCTCCTGTAAAAAATCCAAATATACCTGTTTTTTCAAATATCTTACTTCCTTCTTGCACTTCTTGTGTAAATCCTGCAATTACCGACATTGAAGATATTACTTGTTCTTTGGCTACAAGTCCTTGTATTGCAGACACTGTTGTTCCCCAACTGTTTGTACCAATTATTGGGTAAAATACCCAAGATATTGTTTTGCCTATTGTTGCAAGAATACTGTTTTCAATATTAACCCCATATTCCAATTTAAATGAAAATGATAATAAAAACCAAATAACTATTGAGCAAATTAATATAATGCTTCCTGCTCTTTTTATAAATGCTATAACTTTATCCCAAACATCTTTTGCAATATACTTTAAGCTAGGTAATTTGTACTCAGGCAGTTCCGATATGTAGGTGCTACTTGTATTTTTAAATACTATTTTTTTTAAAATCAATGCACTAAGTATAATAATTAATATGGATAAAAAGTACAATGAAACTGATGCTAGTCCCGATTTTTCTTTAAAAAAATAACCAGAAAATAGTGCTATTATTGGTAACTTTGCGCTGCAAGGTATAAATGGTGTAAGTATTGTTGTTAGTTCTCGTTCATCTTGGTTTTCTATTATTCTTGTTCCCATAATTCCCGGAACACTACATCCAGAGCCAACAATAAATGGTATTAAACTTTTTCCGCTTAATCCAATTTTTCTAAACGCATTATCTAAAAGTAATGCAATTCTAGACATATACCCAGTTGTTTCTAATATTGATATGCATATAAATAAAATAGTTAATTGTGGTGCAAATCCTAAAACAGCTCCAACTCCTGTAATTATACCATCTGTTACTAAGCTATTTACCCATTTATAACTACCGCTTCTTTCTAAAATTGTACCTATAAAGTTACTAAACTTACTAGTTATCTTTTCCATTAAATTTACTGTATAATTTCCAACAACTCCTACCGATAAATAATACACTAAAAACATTATTACAACAAATATTGGAAATGCTAGCCATTTACTTAAAAAGATTTTATCTAATTTATCTGATATATTTTCTTTTACTTGTTTTTTGTTTACTGTTTGTTTTTTTACTCTTTCTATAAAATCATATCTTTGAGTTGCAATTATTTCTTCTAGGTCTGTATCGTAGTTTTCTATAAGTTGTGCCATAACTTTTTTTACCTCATATGTATCTAAATTTTTAAACCTTTGGTCTTCTTCTAGTAGTTTTACCGCTAAAAATCTTTTATTAGGAATTTTGCTTGGTAATACATTTTCTACTTTTGTTATTCCCATTTCTATTCTTGCATCATAAATATATTGTTTGTCTTTTTTAGTGATATGTTTTTCAATTTCTTTAATTAGCTCGTCAATTCCAATTTCTTTTAATGCAGATATTTTAATGACTCTAGTTTGTAATAATTGCTCTAATTTTTTTATATCTATTTCAATTCCCTTTTTTTCTAATATATCTGTCATATTTAGGGCAACAATTACTCTAGCGTCTAGTTCTAAAAGCTGAGTAGTTAAGTATAGGCTTCTTTCTAAAGAAGTGCTATCTACAATATTTATAATAACTTCTGGTTCTTCTTCAAAAATAAATTTTCGAGAAACATCTTCCTCTACACTATACGGACTTAAGGAGTAAATCCCTGGCAAATCAGTTATTTCATAGCTTGTATTTCTTATTACCCCTGTCTTTTTTTCTATTGTAACTCCTGGCCAGTTTCCTATTTTTGCATTCATTCCTGTTAATACATTAAATAGTGTGGTTTTTCCACTGTTTTGATTCCCTACTAATGCAATTTTCATCTAAAGTACCTCCACTTCTATTTTACTTAAATCGGCTTTACATATGCAAAGTTCATAATCTCTTAGGCTTATATCTATAGGGTCTCCCATTGGTGCCACTTTTTTTATAGTTACTACCACTTTTCTAGTAAGCCCCATATCTAACAAATGTCTTCTTATTTCTTTATTGGTTTCATTTAATGCTATAACTCTTGCTGTTTGTCCTACTGCTAACTCAGATAGTTTGCATATTTCTCCCGTTTTTTTCAAATTTTCCTCCTAACTTTTTAATATACCATAAGTATATTAAAGTTATTTTTATTTTATGTTGAATATATAAAAAAATAACCATCCTTATTTTAGATGGCTATTTTATATTTAACCTACAAAATTACTTCCCAACCATATTCTAGAAATTAAATCTATTGCAAATAAAATCGCAATAACAATTACGAAAATGTTAAGCATCTTTTGTTTTTTTGTTTCTATAATTTTTTTAAGAATTGGCTGAACGCCATATATTGCAAGCAATGCTATTACTCCAAATTTTGCATCTGGTATTAATGCAATTCTTCCTTGAAAATTCATAAAATTTTGGCTATAATCCCAAAGTGTTTTAAAATTTCCACCAATAAAATCAATAATATATGTGGCTATTAATTCCACCGCTGTTGCAATTATGCAAGCCTCAAAATATATAATCAATGGTCTAATATTAATCTTTCCAATTTTTACTGGCTTATTTTTAGTTTTAAAAAATAATGCTGTAATTATTATTCCTCCAAATCCATATATTGGAAGCCAAGGACCAAATAGAAATCCTCTATTATATAAAATATGGTCTTCTACTAAAAATACTAACTCTTCAAAAATCCAGCCTATAATGCAATACACTATAAAAAATATAAAAATATCTCTAACTATTTCAATTTTTTTCTTATTTGTAAAGTCAATGCCTATATTTAATATTTTATTTAACATATATTTTCTCCCTTTTGTTACATTTAATACTTCTTCGTTATTACTTTATAAAATTGTACTAGTTTATAAAATCAAAATCAATAGTTTTTATTAATAAATATTTTGTCTAAATTATTATGTTTAAAGCTGTTATAAATTTCGCATTGCAGCGGGCTAATGCCTTTTTCTACATAAAAAGCAAAAAAGCCATCAGAAAGATGACTTTCCTATATTAATTGTTTTGTTTATATCCTATTTTGCTATGTATTTCTTTATGGCAATTAGAGCATACTAAAATACATTTTAATGCTTCTTTTTTATATTCTTTCCACGACATAGTATTACCAGACCCTAATTTAAAATCTTTTTCTTTTGGATCTTCATGATGAAATTCCAAAGCATCAATGCATTTATTATAGCCACATATACTGCATTTTCCCCCTAATATTTTTATAGCTTGTAATTTCATGCTTCTTCTCAAAATTGTTTTTTGGTGTTTTCTTGTATTATAATTAGTTCTAGTGGATTCACCACTACATTCATAGCAATATAATCTGGATTTACTATTTGTATCAAAATTTCTAGAACAAATTTCACATTTTTTTATCATTATCATCACCTATTTTAATAATATAAAATATCGCATCAGGAAACAAGTGCTTGCATTTGTTTATTTATAATGTATTAACTATTTAATAATATTTTTAATTCTTCCACTGTTCTTATGTAATAGTTTGGCTTTGCGTCACTAAATTCCTCTTCACTGCCATATCCATATAAAACTCCTATTGAGTCTATTTTATTCTTCTTTGCACCAATTATATCGTGAATTCTATCTCCTACCATAACAACTTTATTTAATTTCTTTATGTTATTCTTATTTATAGCATAAGCTATAACTTCTTGTTTTAAAACCCTGCTTCCATCCATATTACTGCCACATATATCATAAAAATATTTTTCTATTTTATATGTTTTTGCAATTTCTTCTGCAAACGCTGTTGGATTTGAAGTAGCTATTATCATTTTTCTATTGCTGTGGTTTAATTCTTGCAACATTTCTAGTATTCCATCATAAAGTTTTGCTTGCTTTAAACCTTTACTAATGAAATATTCTCTATACTTCTCTATGCCTTTTTCTATTTGTTCTTCATTAAAATTATAATATTTTGCAAATGATTCTTTTAGTGGTGGACCTATAAATTTGCTCAATATTTCTTTATTAGGTTCATATATATTAAAACTTTTTAAAGCATAATCTACAGAATTTATTTGTCCTATTTTAGGATCTATTAAAGTCCCATCTAAGTCAAAAATTATATACTCATATTTACTCATAGTGTAGTCCTCCTATTTAATTGTTTAAAATATTTTTTCAAGGTCTATTATAAGAAAAAGCAAGTCAACAATTGACTTGCTTCTTTGGCTCCCCTAGTTGGACTCGAACCAACGACCTATCGGTTACTTTACTACATTAACTTTCATTAACATTGTAAAAATTACAATTTGTAGTCTGGACTTTATCTTTACCATGTCTTGCGATTTAGGTAGGTGGTGTAAAGTCTCTACACACGGTTTTAACCTTGCTCGGTATTGTCGTATAACTTTGTTATTTACGAGTTTCACCGAATTAGCCACCTTCTCATCTATAGATTTCTCTATAGAGCTGCTAACATTCAACAGCCGAGCGCTCTACCAACTGAGCTATGGGGGAATATATAAATTGGCGACTACCTATCTTTCCAGCAGGGTAACCCGCAAGTATTTTCGGCATGCATGAGCTTAACTTCTGTGTTCGGTATGGGAACAGGTGTATCCTCATGATTATCATCACCATAGTTGGTATTATACATTATCTATTTAAAAAATGCAATACTTTTTTTAAATTTTTTTAATTTTTTTATAGGTTACTTTTTAGCTTTATTTTCAGTGTGTTCAAACCCTAGTTTTATTACTAGTACAGAAATTATTGCTCCTATTGTTGCTGTTATAATTTGTGTTAATCCCATAGTATTTCTTAATGTATTTGCCACTACTCCCTTGCTTGGAAGTACAGATGCTGCCATCCATATATTTAATACTCCAAATATAATTGCAACTTTTACAATTATAGATATTGCTGAACTCACTATATAATTTACTTTTTTATTTGCATATAAGTATTTCATTAATACCATTAGTGAAAAATTACCTAACCATATTCCTGGTATCATAAAAATTGTAACTTTAGTTAAACTTCCAAATATATAACCACTTCCAATTGCAGATAGGCTTGGTAGCGTTGCTACTAATATTAACTTTCTCCAACCTTTTAAGTTCAATCCTGCAATAATTAATGCTGTATTTACTATACTACCAACTACAATTTGTGAATGGCTTGCTATCCAACTTGTTTTTCCAAAAACTGTTATTAAAAGTTGTGGTGCAAATGCTGGTACTAACAATGTACCTAGAATAATTAATATTGTTTGTATTAGTTCTCCTGTTTTTGATAGTTCATAAGCCTTTTTATTTATAGCTTGCTCCATTATTATAACCTCCAAAATTAATTTTATTCTTTTGGAGCTTCCAGGGCGAATCGAACGCCCGACCTACAGGTTACGAATCTGTTGCTCTACCTACTGAGCTATGGAAGCATACACTTAGGGTGACTATTTTTAGTCACCCTATTTTCTAAAAATGTTTTCCTCTATTTTTTTGTATTTCTTCTTCCTTATTTTCTATTTCTTTTGGTTTATTGTTTTCCTTTAAATCTTCATTTTCACTATTTTGAATATTTAAATTATTTATTGTTTGAGGTGCAGGTGCTGAATTTGTGCTATTCATTCTAGTTATTTCTGCAACTTTTTGTATTAATAGGCGATATTTTTTATATTCAATAATTAAATATACAGATATTCCTCCCATACAAGCACTGCATAGCATTAATGATCCTACTAGAATTTTATATTGATTATCTTTAATCCATACACCAACTGTTCCTGTTATTCCTTTAAACCAATTTTTAATTTTTCCTATTGGTGTTACTACTGGTTCTTTTTCTTTGTTTACTACTATTTTATATGTTAAAACTTCATCTTCTAGTTCTTCACTTTCTGCAGGCATTGTAATTGTTATTGTAATAATATTTTCGCCTTCTGATAGTTTTTCATTTCCTGTTATTTCTATTTTTGCATCTTCTAGGTTTGCAATTACTTCTACATCTAATTTAGAAATTAAGTATGATAAATCTTCTAATTTATATTCAAAAATTTCTTCACTTAGTTCAGGATTTAACTTTAATTCTTTAATATTTCCTTCACTATCTTTATATGAAATTTTTAATGTAACTAGTTTTAATGCTTCTCTTCCTCTTGTTATTTTAATTATATATCTATTTGTAGAACCATCTTCAGCAGTTACTACTACAGTTGCTGTGTTTTCTCCAATTGCTAGGTCTTGATACACACCTTCTAATTTGCAGCTTGCTTTGCTATCGTTTGCTGTTGCTACTATATTTACACTTGTAACATCATTTCCAACTTTTACGCTATATTCTTTAGTTTCAGGGCTGAATTCAGGATAAAGCTCGCATCCTTCAATAGTTAAACTTTTTAATGTTGAGTCGCTTGATTTTTGTGTTTCTGGTTTATTGTTGTTATTATTCGAGTTAGAGTTGTTATTTGTATTTGGTTTAGAATTATTATTGTTATTCGAACTATTATTTCCACCATTACTTGGGTTTACTGGTGTAACAGGAGTTACAATCTGTACAGTTTTTGAAGCACTTTGTTGTCCCTCAGTTTCTGTATTGTAATTTGCAACTCTTCCAGAAGCAGATATCGAAACTGTTCCTGAATTTCCTGCTGTGCAAGAAATAGTCACTGATGATTGAGACATTAAATCTACATAATTTCTACTCAATCTTCCATTACTTACTGATAAATTAATTGCCCCTGCTTCGTTGCTACTAACTGAAACCGTTACTGAAAAACTTTCTCCTGGTGAAACTGTTGATTTTGATGTACTTATACTTAATGCAGCTTGTGAAGTTGTTGTTAATAGCAAGTATAGTACTATTGCACTTATTAATGTCAATAATATTTTTATAGTTTTCTTTTTCATTTGTCTTTTCCTCCTCAAAAATTATAAAGTAATATATTTTACTTGCATTATATGATTTTTTATTTTTACATAATCTAGTGGTGTTATATTTCCATCTTCATTAACATCCGCTGCCATATTATAGCAATCATTTAATGTACTTATATTCATAATATGATTTTTTACTTTTACATAATCCAATGGAGTTATTTCCCCATCTCCATTTGTATCACCTATTACAACTAGAATATATTGTTCTCCATTTAAAGTTACTTGTGCTCCAGTTCCTAGTATTGAGCCATTTAGTTTTGCTCCTTCAATATCATCAATTTTAGTTCCTGGTGCAATTAATAAATTTTTGTCCTTTATTTTATATTTTTCTTTTGGTTCAATATTGCTTGTTAAATACTCTGCTGCTAAATATCCTTGTGTTCCATCTGATGTTTTAACTCTATACCATATGTAGCCATTAATCTCATATCCTATTTTATCGATAATAGTTACTTCTAAATCTTTTGGTAATGTTTTTTTAACTGTTGTTCCTGTTAATCCTGGTCCATTTCTTAAATTTACATCTGTGGTAGTTATAGCTTTTTCATTTGTAGTTATAACATCTTCTACTTCAGTCAAATATTTAGAACCATCTGTGTCGGTTCTTGCTGCATATCCAACTATCAAATTTGTTCCTGTATTGTATACTACTTTATCCCAATATCTTCCGTCGCTAGACATTGCTGTTGCTTTTTCTATTCTTAACACTACTGTTCCTTTATCTAATGAACCTATCAATGTTGAACTGCTTGAAGCTGAGCTTCTTACTTTTAATGCAGAATAAGCAGTTGTAACTTTTACATTTTCAGTAACAATATCCATTGCTACTGAGTTTGGCATTGGGCTAACTGTTGTTGGCATATTTTCATATACTGGAATTATAAAGTTAAAACTATAGTCTAACATTCCCATATCTCTATATGCCTTGTATGTAGTATATCCTTCTGAAAATGGCGCTGAAACATTTTGCATATATTGATGTGAATATAATCCTCCTGCACTATCAACTTGATATTTTTCTAAATATAAGCAGTCTTGGTAATTGCTAATATATTCTGCTGCTAAAAATGTTGCTCCTCCTTTTATTGCAAGCTCTGGAGTTGTCCAACCTTTAGATTTTGCTTTGTTTAGTCCATTTCTTATAATAGCTGCAGAATTTCCTCCTGATGCTCCAATGTTAAAGTAATTATAATATCCTCTTAAATCTGTTATTGTGTTTCCATTTCCATCTGTATATGTATATTTTCCGCTAATTAAACTGCTTCCTCCACTACCTTGTTCTTGTTTTACTCTTGATGCTAAATGGTATGGACTAACTTTTGCTTCAGCAGCAGCTTCCATAATAATTTGTGCATATGATTTATTAATTGTTTGCATGTTTCCTTCTGTATCATAATAGTTTATAGAATCTCTATCCATAAATGTTCCAGATAATATTTTTTTAACTCCATCAATTGTTTGTGTTGAAGAATCATATGATAGTGTTTCAAAAGCAAATATGTAGCTTTCTGATAACCAGTTTCTTATATCCATATAATATGAAACAGTTGTAGGTGAAGCACAATACCATGTGCCATTATCATATGGTGTACTTCCACATGTAGGGCATGTCCATCCAGCACTGCTGTTTTGAACTAGGCTTCTACCATGTAATGCTGAAGTTTCTTTATAAATAACATTGCTCCAATCTAATCCAGTATAAAGAACTGTGAATGTCCAATTGGGATGTGATTTTTTTAATTCGTTTATTAATGCTAAAACCCCAGGATAGCTACTATTTTCTAGGCTGTTTAAATTTGATGTTCTATTTCTTTCTACAGCATATACTTTATTATTTATAAATATTCCTAGCATATAATATATAATTATTGTTAATACTAATATAGTACTTACAATTTTCTTGCTTTTTAGCATTTTTTCATCTCCTGTATATAAAATATTCTAAACAATTATAGTATATCTTATCGAAAAAACATAGTCAAGGAATTTAGCGAAAAAATGCCTGGTAGTTTTTAGTAAATAAATAGTGAAGAACTATTTTATTAATTCTTCACTATTTATTTTAGAAATTATATTTCTTATGTACTATCCGTTGCATCCACATCCGCAATTTGTAAATAATAGTAGGAACACTATTATAAAAAATAGAATTGTACTATCTCCATTTCCACATCCGCAACCGCATCTTGTATTAAACAAACCTCCTAATGGGCTATTGTTGCCACATCCGCAACCGCAATTTCTATCATCTGGCATAATATTACCTCCTTAAATTTTTTTCAAGGTATATTATGCAAAAATATTTTTTTGTGTTACAAAAAATAAAAAAAGATGGTCTCCCATCTTCCTTTATAATTATTATTCAATACCATATTTCTTTTTAAATTTATCTGCTCTACCACCTGTTGTTTCTCTTTTTAAGTTACCTGTCCAGAATGCGTGACATTTAGAGCAAACATCTACTTTTAAATCTTTTTTTGTTGAACCAACTTCCATTACATTACCACAAGCGCATGTAATTGTTGTTTTTTCAAAATTTGGATGTATTCCTTCTTTCATTTTAAGTATTCACCTCTTCCTTAACTTTTTAAACAAAACTTTATATATTTTAACATATTTAATTTTATTTTGCAAACTTTTTACCTATTTTTTTGCGTTTTTTTGTGTTAATACCGATAAGTTTGATTTTATTGCATTTATTGTTCTATCAAACGAAACAACTTTAGTAAGTTTTACAATTCCATTTATTAAACATAATATTATTACTATTATTAATCCAATTTTTTTCCAGCTTTTTGCTAGCATTTTATCACCTACATTAATTTACTACTTTATTATTATACTTTTATTTATATTTTTTGTCAATATTTATGCTCATTTTTGTACATAATAGTAGTAGTCAAAATTGTAATTTGCTTAACTTCACGGTATTTAAAAATTAATATAAAATTTTTACTTTGTTACAACAATCCGCCCAATCTCGTCGGAGTTATATATATTATTTTTTTCAA
>OIYS01000444.1_pt1 | contig 29185 bp, 25 predicted proteins | sample 1588271 | NCBI WGS metagenome assembly OIYS01 (sample SAMN03283286) | human gut metagenome | biome: human-associated habitat; material: feces | host: Homo sapiens | place: Peru | collected 2012
TGAACTGAACCCCAAAAGTTGGACAGTTTATAAATAGTTTCTAATTAGAGGATTGCAACCTGTAATTTACGGGTGACAGTCCTTTTAATTTTACTTTAATTCTATCATAATTGTAATAATAAATATAGTCATCAATTGCTTTTATCAAATCATCTAATGTTTCATAATTATCTTCTTGGTCATAAAACATTTCTGTTTTAAGTATACCAAAAAAGTTTTCCATCATTCCATTATCCATACTATTTCCTTTTCTAGACATACTTTGTTTTATACCATTATTTTTTAATCTTTGTTGATAAGAGTCATGTTGATATTGCCATCCTTGATCTGAATGAAATATTAATCCTTCAAGATTATTATTTTTATCAAATGCTTTATTAAGCATATCATTTATTTGTTCTAGATTAGGGGATTTGGAAGTATTATAAGATATTATTTCTCCATTATATCCATCTAGAATTGGAGATAGATAACATTTTTCTCCACGAAGATTAAATTCTGTAACATCTGTATACCATTTTTCATTTGGGTTATCTGCACGAAAATTTCTTTCGATTAAATTATCAGCAATTTTACCTATAGTTCCTTTATAAGATGAATACTTTCTTTTATTTCTTTTTAGTGGCTTTAATCCTAATTTTACCATTATTTTATAAACTTTCTTGTGATTTACATTATAACCTTGATTTCTTAATTCTAACGTAATTCTACGATAACCATATCTTTCTTTATTATTAATAAATATTTCTTTTATTTTATCTATTATTTCTTTGTTTTTATCATCTTTATCTATTTTAGATAAAGTATAATAATATACTGATTTTGCTAAACCAGATACTTTTAGAAGAATCATTAATGGATATATTAGCCGAAGTTCATTTACAACATTTACTTTTTCTTCTGTTGTTGATTCTTCCTTACTTGAACAACGGCTCTCAATTTTTTTGAGTATTCTAACTCCGCCTTTAAATATAAGTTTTCTTTTTTTAATCTTTCATTTTCTTCTATAGTTTCTTTTTTGTCTGTTATTTTAGGTTTTTTTGACATAGTTAGACTCCTGCCTCGCTTTCGTTCAACTATATTATAACCCATTTCTTTATAATTTTTAATCCAATTTGCTAACATTCCTGGACTAGATAATCCTTCATCAATTGCAACAGATAAAAGGGATTCGTTATTTAATAATTCGCTCCTTTTCATAAGATGTAAATTTTCTGTTTCTATTTTTCCTTAAAATATCATAACCATGCTTATCTATTAATCTAGTTAAATATTCAACATTAGCATGTAATATTTTATATTTTGAACACAATGATGAAATTGATACTCCTGATTTTCTATCATTATACAAATTTATTTTATCTTCAAATGATAATTTTCCCATATAAAAACCTCGTTTCTATTTTTTCCAAGAAACGGGGTTCATATCACATTTCTTCATTTTTTAACGAATTATTTAACAATACATTTTTATTATATTAATAGATTAATGTATTTATTTAATCAGCCATAAAATGTTATTATTATTATTATTATTATTTTTCTTTGTAACTTTCTTTATATTTTCCAGATAAAATATCATTAATCCAATCTGTATTATTTACATACCAGTCTATTGTTTCTTTAATGCCTTCTTCGAAAGTATATTTTCTAGTCCAACCTAGTTCTTTTTCTATTTTACTTGAATCTATTGCATATCTTAAATCATGTCCTGGCCTATCAGCTACAAATTCAATTAAATTTTCAGATTTATTTAATTGTTTTAAAATAATTTTAACAAGTTCTAAATTTGTTCTTTCAGAATGACCACCTAAATTATATACTTCTCCAATCCTACCTTGTCTAACAATCATATCCACTCCGACATTATGATCGTGTACGTGAATCCAATCTCTAATATTTTCTCCTTTTCCATAAACGGGAATTGTTTCATTTTTTAATGCTCTAGAAATAACAACAGGAATTAATTTTTCAGGGAATTGATATGGCCCATAATTATTTGAGCATCTAGAAATAGTTATAGGAAGACCAAACGTTCTATAATAAGCCATTACTAAAAGATCAGCTCCGGCTTTACTAGACGAGTATGGACTTGACGTATGAATTGGAGTTTCTTCTGTAAATTTCAAATCTGGTCTATCAAGTGGTAAATCGCCATAAACTTCATCTGTTGATACTTGATGATATCTTATGTTCCCATATTTTCTTGCTGCATCCATCAACACTTGTGTTCCAGCAATATTTGTTTGAATAAATATTCCAGGATTTTTGATTGAGTTATCTACGTGACTTTCTGCTGCAAAGTTAATTACAATATCAAATTTTTCTTCTGAAAATAATTTATCAACAAAATTTCTATCTGTTATATCGCCTTTAACGAATTTAAAATTTTCTTTGCTTTCTAGTTTTTTTATATTATTATAGTTTCCAGCATATGTTAAAGCGTCCAAACATACAAATTTATCATTAGGATAAGTTGAAGTTTCATAATGTAAAAAGTTACTTCCAATAAATCCTGCTCCTCCAGTTACTAAAATTTTCATAAAATCACCTATTTGTTCCTTTCTTTAATGTTTTTTTTAGTTCAATATTATATCTATCAACAGCATCTTGCCATGATGGTAACCTATCGAATCCATTTTCTATCAAACAATCTTTACTCAATTTTGAATTTTCAGGTCTTTGTGCTTTATTTTGTCCGTATTCTTTTGTTGTTACATGGTTTACTTTAACGTCTAAATTATTTGTTTTAAATATATATTCTGCAAAATCTGCCCAAGATGTAAATCCTTCATTATTAGCATGATAAATACCATATTTATCAGTTTGAGACATATCTACAAGAAGCTTTGCCAAGTCAACGGTATAAGTTGGACTACCTATTTGATCGGAAACAACACTTAACTCTTTATGATCTTGTGCAAGTTTTAACATGGTTTTAACAAAATTTTTGCCATTTATTCCAAATACCCAAGATGTTCTTACTATGAATGAATTTTCATATGAACTAACAATTTTTTCTGCTAAGGCTTTTGAAAGACCATATATATTTTGTGGATTAACCTCATCTGTTGTTTCATATATTCCTTCTTTTTTACCATCAAATACATAATCTGATGAAATATATATTAGTTTTGCATTTATTTGTCTTGCCACATCAGTAATGTTTTTCGTTCCTTCTACATTTACTTTCATCGTCATTTCTTTGTCATCTTCAGCTTTATCAACATTTGTATAAGCAGCACAATGAAAAATCACTTCTGGAGCGTATTCTTCAATAATCTTTTTTGTAAGCCTTCGATCAGTAATATCTAAATCACTACTTGATAATTCCAAAATATCATAAATACCTCTATTATTTAACTCCCTAACAATATCATATCCAAGTTGTCCAGATACACCAGTTACTAAATATCTTTTCTTTGTATAAAAATTTGGAGTATTATCAGAAATTGGCAATCTATTTTTATCTTTTTCAGATAACAGTGGGGTTTCTATACCATACTTTTCTAAATTCCAATCAATATTAATTTTAGGATCACACCATAAGATTCCATCTTCATGGCTAGGTTTGTAATCACTATCAACTAAATATTGAAATAGCGAATCGTCTTTAAGACTTACAAATCCGTGAGCAAAACCTCTAGGTATTAATAGTTGTCTTCCATTTTCTGGCGTAAGCTCTACGCTTGTCCACTTCATATAAGTCGGCGAATCTTTTCTTAAATCAACTACAACATCAAGTACAGCACCATTTAAACACTCAACTATTTTAGATTGACAATATGGGTCTTTTTGAAAATGTAATCCTCTCACAATTCCCTTTCCACTTTTACTTCTTGCTCCTTGAACTATTCCTTTAATTGAATATAACTCTTTTTCAATATAATCTTTTTCGGCAAAAAATGGAGAATAATATCCTCTATCATCACCAAATTTATCCGGTTCTAAAATATAGCAATCTTTTAGATTTGTTTCAATTTTTTTCATTATCTATCCTTCTTCTTTTCTTCATTTATTGCAAAATTATTTAGAAATTCTCCATATGTATTTTTCTTTAAAATATCTGCTCTTTCCTTCAGCTTTTCTAAAGTAATCCATCCATTGTTATATGCTATTTGTTCTAAACATGCAATTATTTTACCACGGTTTTTTTCTGAAGCTTTTATAGCAGATATGGCATCGTATAAACTATCAAAAGTTCCTGTATCATACCAGTTAAATCCTCCGCCCAAAAGTTCACCTTTTAGCTTGCCTTCTTGCAAATACATATCATTAATTGAAGTTATTTCTAATTCTCCTCTTTTTGACGGCTTTACTTTTTTGGCTTTTTCACAAACTCCTTTAGGATAAAAATATAAACCTGTTATTGCATAATTCGATTTTGGGTGTTCCGGCTTTTCTTCGACACTTTTTATATAAATATCTCCATCTTTTTTTTCAATTTCCATAATTCCAAATCTTTCAGGATCTGGAACTTCAATTCCAAAATTCGTTGCATAGCCTAAATCAGCATTTTTAACCGCATTTTCAAGCATTTTTACAAAACCATTTCCATAAAATAAATTATCTCCTAAAATTAGTGCACTTGAATTATCGCCTACGAATTTTTCTCCTAAAATAAATGCTTGGGCAAGTCCATCTGGTGATGGTTGAATTATATATTCAAAATTTACTCCAAACTGTGACCCATCTTTTAATAAATTTTTAAATGATGGTTGATCTTGTTCCGTTGTTATTATCAATATATCTTTAATACCAGCAAGCATAAGAACAGATATAGGATAAAAAATCATAGGTTTATCATATATTGGCAATAATTGTTTGCTTACTCCTTCTGTAATTGGATAAAGTCTGGTTCCACTTCCTCCGGCTAATACTATTCCTTTCATTTTGACCTCCTTATATTTATTATCTTTAATAAATTCTTTTTCAAATTCACTTAAGATAGTATTGCTCTTTTTATAATACTTAATATACTCATATATTTTTGATAAAGATATATGAGTTATATTACTTCTATAATCTTCAATAATCTTTATATATAAATTATAATCAATTTTTTCTTTATTTTTAATTATTTCTAATAATATTCTCTCTTTATCGTATATTTTAATTTTATATCCATTATACTCAATTGTTTCCAGTCCGAGTTCATATAGATTATCTGGCATAAAATATTGTTTAATCACTTCACTTTTAATAACTTTTGCTTTTCTTTTTGTAGCAATTGAATACTTATTTAAATTAATGTTTTTGTATCCCCAAATAAAAAGTGCCGTTTCCATAGTAAATATGAAATTATTATACTTTTTTAAAATATATTCAAATTCAGAATAATTTTTTTGGGTTGTATATAAACTTTTATCAATTTTCATCAATTTTTTATCGGCTAACATTTTTTTTATTACTATATCATTTTTATATATACCCAACAATTCTTTGTGATTCATTATCACATTAATCACCTTTACCCAAATATATTATAATACTAAAAGTCGGCAAATGTCAATTCGTTTGCCGATTTTTAGTATTATAATGTGTTAATTCAAACAAATTTAATGTTTATCATTAATGTTATTACCAGTAATAACATTTTTAGTTAAATAATTGTAGAAAATCTTCATCATCATGTGATCGAATGTCATATGTAAGTCTTCTGCAATTTGCATATCCATTTCATCTACGTGCATTTTATAATCTGCAAGTTCTTTTAACTTTCCTCCAGAATAACCGGTAATACCTACTACTTTTGCTCCACATTCCTTTGCATATTCTGCAGCATTAAGCACATTTTTAGAATTTCCGCTTCCAGATATACCTATAAATAAATCTTTACTTGTTATTTTATTTATTAATGGAAATCTGAAAACTTCTTCATACCCAATATCGTTAGCTACTGCCATCATTGTTGAAACATTATCATTTAAACAATAAAAATTAAACTTCTTGTCAGTATATTCGCTGATACCTTTATTAAAATCATTTTGCATATGTGATGCAGTAGAAGCACTACCACCATTACCACATACATAAATTGTTCCACCATTTTCGTATGTTTCTAAAATAGCATTCATTGATTCATTAATTTCATCTAAATTAAATCTTTTAATAGTAGCCATTTCCCTTTCATAATACTCTGTAATTGCTTTTTTAAAATCTAACATAATTATCTTCTCCTTCTTTCTTCTTTTGTTAAAATTATATTTACAGCATCTAGTAAATCTTCTGCAACTTCTGTTGGTGTTACATCATATTTACCATCAAGTCCAGCTTGTCCTGTTTTAACTAAAATACTTTGCATGCAAGCATTTTCTGCCATTTTAATATCTAAAGTCGAATCTCCGATTACAATTGATTGAGATAAATCTATATTGAAATCTTTTACAGCTTTTAAAAGCATACCAATTTTTGGTTTTCTACAATCACAATCAAATTTAAGTTCAGGCACTTCTCCTGGAAATCCTTTATCTTTATGATGTGGGCAATAATATAATCCATCAATGTATGCTCCAGCTTTACCAAGAAGCGTTTCCATTCTTTTATGAATTTCTTCAAGATTTTCAACAGTACTTTCTCCCCTTGCAATAATTGGTTGATTTGTAACTACTATACATAAGTATTCACTACTGTTTATTTTTTTGATGGCTTCACTTGCACCTTCGATAAGTTGAAATTTATCTTTTTCTACTAGAAATGGAATATGAACATTTATTGTTCCATCTCTATCCAAAAATATAGCTTTTTGTTTGTGACTTAAATTTCGATGTTCCGGAATGCAATTATTATAATCTTCATTTACTGAATAAAATCTTTCTGGAGTTCCCATATCTTTTACATATTCTGTTGAATGATATGAATAAACTCTATCACCAGACTCAATCATCTTACTAATAACATCCTTTTCAATCCCATATTTTTTAGGCTCTGTAACGTAGTCAAAAACTCTTTTTGAAAAGCAATAAATTCCTGAATTAACTAAATTTTTGTAATCATAGTCTCTTTTATTTTCTTTAGAGTCAAAAGCTTTTACTTTGTTATCATTACCAGCAACAACTAAATCACTATCAAATGGATGTGAATTAGGATGAGTAAGTAGTGTCGCATCTGACTTATTAATTTTATGAAAACTTACCATCTTTGTAAAATCGACACTTAAAAAAACATCCCCAAAAACTAAAATGAAATCGTCGTCAATTTTATCTTTTAAATAATAAAATGACCCAGCTGTTCCTAAAGGTTTATTTGGATCTTCTTCATAATAAGAAATCTTAACGCCAAAATTGGTTCCATCTTTAAAATAGTCTTTAATTTTTTCTCCTAAATGACCAATAACTAATATTATTTCATCAATATTTGATTTTTTTAAACACTCTATTTGATGTTCTAATATGGTTTTATCGCCTATTTTTAGCATAGGTTTAGGTATTTCATCATTTGTTATTGATGATATTCTTGTTCCTTTACCACCAGCCATTATTACAGCTTTCAATAATACACCTCATTTCTCTACATACGTTTATTATACTAAATTAATAATGTAAAGTCCATTAAAAAATGCCAAAAATGGTATTTTTTGTCTAATTATGTTCCTTTATATATCTTGCCGTATCTCTAACTGATTCATCAGATGTGTGTTTAGCATGCCATCCAGCATTATGAATCTTACTTAAATCATATTGAAATTTAGGTACATCGCCTTTCCAACCAATGTTTCCGCCAGTATAATTATACGTAACATTTTCGTATCCTAATTCTTCACAAACTATATTAGCTATAGTTGTTACACTTGTTGCTGATTCAACACCGGCATTGTATATTTCTACACCTTTTTTCATTTCTTTATCTAATGTAAATTCTGTGATTGCTTCAACTAAATCTGTAACATATAAATATGGTTTAGTTTGAGTTCCATCTCCTAAAATTTCAAGTTCATTTGGATTTTTTTGTAGTTTTTTTACAAAGTCATAAATAACTCCATGAGTTAAATTTGGTCCAATGACATTTGGAAATCTAAAGACAACAGTATTTAAATCGTTCATAAATGTATATGATGAAATAAACCCTTCACTTGCATATTTTGCTCCACCATAATAAGAAATTGGCTTTAAATCTCCTAAATTTTCTGTTAATAGCATTTGTTTATCACCATAAATTGCTGATGTTGATGAGAAAAATAAATTTTTAATATTATTTCTTCTCATAAGTTCTAGAACACTATATGTTGTCATGAATGTATCATTAAAATCAACACTTGGCATTCTTCCACCTTTTTGAATATCAGAATTTGCAGCTAAATGATATACTATATCGAATTTTTCATCTTTTAATGTTTCACAAAAATTTTCTGTTTCTTCAATATTTAATTTGTAAAATTTGTAATTTGGATTTTCATCGAAGCAGTCAACATTTTCTTGATGACCAAGAGTAAAATTATCAACTACTACTACTTCTAGTCCTCTTTCTAATAAATTTCTAACTAAATGAGTTCCGATGAACCCTGCTCCACCTGTTACTAATGCTCTCATACTTTTCCTCCTTTAATTAACGAACACTACTGTAGTTCCTTGATGATCAAATTTAAATTCCATTTCTGGTAATTCCTTCATCGCTTTTCTAAATTTTTCTTGTCTTTCTTCTGGAACATAGAATAAGAAAAATCCACTTCCGCCAGCTCCAAGAATTTTGCCTCCAACGGCACCATTTGCTAGGGCTTTATCATACCATTCATCAAATTTTGGATTAGATATTCCACTGGCAAGTGTTTTTTTGATTAACCAGTTTTCATGTAAAATTTCACCAACAGCATCAATATTATCATGTTCTAATTCATACTTTAATTTATGAGTTAATTCAACAATCTTCTTTTGACCTTCTTCTTTTTCTTTAGCATTTACCATATTTTTTGATTGTTCTTTTAAGATACTTGATGCACTGTGTTCTCCACCTACATACAACATAATTAAGTTTTTTTCTAATTGATTGTATGATTCTTTTGACATTAATACCGGTTCAACAAATACTGAACCATCCTTATTAAATTGATAGTAATTTAATCCTCCATATGCTGCTGCATATTGATCTTGTTTACCAATTGGATTTTTTAATACATCAATTTCCATATGACATGCTTCTTGGGCTATTTCCTCATCTGTTGCATATATTCTTTTATGACATTTTAGATTTTTTAAAAGGCCTACTGTAAATGCACTAGATGAACCTAGCCCTGTTCCTTGAGGAACATCAGCTATTGAAGTAATTTCTAAACCTTCAAGACCTTCTTGTTTTAAACATTCTCTAAATATTGGATGTTCTATATCATCCACATTATGTACTGTTTCAGTTTTTGAATATTTAAGCACTGTTTGCTTTTTGTCAAATGATGGATGTGAAGTAATATACATATATTTTTTAATTGTTGTACTTATAACACATCCTCCATTTTTTTCATAAAATGCTGGTAAATCACTACCTCCACCACATAAGCTTACTCTAAACGGGGTTTTTGTTATAACCATCTTAATCACCTTTTTCCTTTCTTACTTGTGTTAGGGTTGTTCCCAAATTGAGCTTTATAGTATTTATCACATACTTTTTTTGTATCCCCCATCATAACAATTTTTCCATGTTCAAGCCATATAACTTTATTACATAAATCTTTGATTGACTGAAGAGAATGAGATACAAACAAAACTGTTGTTCCACCATTTATCATAGACATCATTTTATTTTTACTTTTTTCTTGAAATTTAATGTCCCCAACAGACAAAATCTCATCGACAATTAATATTTCGGGATCAACTACCGTGGAAATTGAAAATGCTAATTTTGCAACCATCCCAGATGAGAAATTCTTTATAGGAACATCTAAAAAGTCTTTCAACTCTGAAAATTCAACTATTTCATCAAATTTTTGAAGCAAAAATTCTTTTGAATATCCAAGTATCGCTCCATTTAAGAAAATATTTTCACGAGCTGTAAGTTCCCCATCAAATCCTGCACCTAATTCAATCATCGGCGATATAACACCATTAACTTCTACAGTTCCTTCAGTTGGTTTCATTACTCCGCTTACCACTTTAAGCAAAGTACTTTTTCCGGCTCCATTAGATCCAATTAAACCAACCACATCACCCTTATTGACTTGGAAAGATACATCTTTTAATGCCCAAAAATCACTTTTCTTTACTCTTTTTCTTTTATCAAACATTCTTATAAAAATCATTTTTAAAGAATTATCTTTTTCTATGCCTAAATTAAATTTCATCCCAACATTGTTTAATTTTATCATATATTTCCTCCATTTTATAAATAATAAATAAATTTATTTTGTTTTTTCTTAAATACTATTAAACCAATAATCATCATAGTAAACCCAGTTACAAAGCAAGCTACTAAATATATTGGTTTAGGCATCGTTGAAAATAACAAAATTTCCCTACTGGCATTTATATACATATATAAAGGGTTTAACCTAAATATATTTTGTAAATTTGTTGGTAATATTGTTATACTATAAAAAATTGGTGTAAAATAGTTAAGTATTGTAATCATAATCCCCCACATATAAATCATATCTCTTAAAAAAACAGATACTGTTGCAAGAATATATCCTACCCCAACAATAAACATAAAAGCACATAAATATATAAACGGTAACCATAAATAATAAATATTTATGTAACATTTAGTTCCTTCCGCTGCATCACCTGATAACCATGTAATAAGAAATAATGGCAAAAGTGAAAATAAAAAGTTAATTCCTACGAATAAACATCTAGCAATTGGAAATATGTATTTTGGAATATAAACTTTATTTAATAGTGTTGAATTACCTATAATTGCTCCCATAGCATTATTAGTTGCTTCACCAAAATAATTAAAAATTACTAATCCACTCATTAGGTAAACTAAAAAATTTACTCCTTCCATACTAAATTTAAACATGTTAGAAAAAACAAGTGACATTACTAACATCATTAACAATGGATATAGTACACTCCATAAAACTCCAAGAACACTTCTTTTATATTTAACTTTAAAATCTCTAATAATTAATTGGGAAAGTAAAAACTTATATTTTTTTACATTATAGTAAATATTTTTAAAAAATTGCATTATTTTTCCTTCTTTCTTTTGGCTTTTTTATCAAATAATATATTTGTTCTTAATATAACAAATAATAGTAAAATCATAAGAATTACATATATTGCTATTGCTAATTGATTATCTCCTAAAACATATAGAATTGATACCGCAGCAAATATTATATCAATAGCATATATAATTAAAATGCTAGCTACTGGACTATATTTCATTTTCAGTAATTGATGATGAAAATGATCTTTATCCGCTTCAGCAATACTATGCCCTTTTAATAATCTTCTTAAAATTGCAAATAGTGTATCAAATATTGGAATAGCTAAAACTACAACTGGTACAACTAATGAAGTGAATGTTGTTACTTTATACCCTAATAGAGCTATTACCGATATCATAAAACCTAAAAATAAACTTCCTGTGTCACCCATAAAAATTTTAGCTGGGGGGAAATTATGAAATAAGAATCCTAAAGTTGATCCTAACATTATTAATGATAATACGATATCAATACCACCTATTTTATTAGTTATTATTGCTATTATTGCTATTGTTAAAAAGTAAATTGCACTAATTCCACTTGATAATCCGTCTAATCCATCAATTAGATTAATAGCATTTGTTATTGCTACAATAAAAAACATTGCTAATATATTATTTACTATCATTGGAAAATGAAATGATAGCCCAAACACTGTTAATTCTGTAAAACTTAATTTACCATATAACACTACCACTGCTGCAGCTGCTATTTGAACTAAAAATTTATATTTTGCAGGTACAGATTTTACATCATCAAATATACCAACGATAATTAGTAAAAAGCTACCAATTAAAATAGAAATCATTTGTACATTTATGTCTCCATATAAAATGTAACCTAATAAAAAAGATATATATATGGCTAACCCACCAAGCCTAGGCATTGGAACTTTGTGAATCTTTCTTTCATTTGGAATATCCATTGCACCGATGTGTTTTGCAATTTTTTTTGTTATGGGGACAAGCAGTAAACTCGTTACAAAAGTGACAAATACTATTAAAAATATATTATGATTATTTACTACTAAATTCATATATTTACTCCTCGTATAATTATTATAACCTAATTTTGGTAAAATTAAAAGCAATAAAGTATATTATATTGATAAAAAATGTAATATTAATTGTAATTCTGTTAAATTTAACAATTTAAATTAAGCCATAATTATTGACAAAAACATTTTTATATTGTAATATTAATTTACCGGAGATAATTCTCGTCAGGTCGATAGTTAGATTTTGATTATTTATAATTAAGCGTGCTTTGTGTACGCCATGCTAACTGGGATTAAGCTACATTAGTAGCTTTTTTTCATGGAAGTAATATTTTATAATTTATAAAACTACTTAATGTTTCATTGACATTTTCATTATTATTTAGGGCATTTAATGCATCTCTTCTAATTGTACCTGATATTAAGTCTGCTGCTTGAACTAAATAGCTTTTACTCGAATCTTGGTATGATATTTTAATATCTAAATCATTAAAAAATATTGGATTGTAAATACAAGCATAATTAAAATTACTAATTCCATATTTTAGTTCTTCAATTAATCCATCATGCAAATTGTAATACCCGTTACTTTTAGTTGTTTGCTCATCTATATTAATTACTACTTTTAAAGGTTTATGTGATGATATATTATTGTTTATTATTTGGTTATTAATAACTTCTTTTATCATTCTACGGAGCGAATAATCAATAAATCTTCCTTTGGCAGCCTTACTTTCTATAATATGTTTATAAACTTCTTGATTTTTAATAATTAATCCAACAACATAATATTTTTTTAAATAATTCATTATTCTTCTTTTATCACTATTCTTAATATTAGTATTTTTTATTTCCGGGCATTTTTTGTTACATAATTTCTTACAATATTTACATTTTATTTCATTTACTATACTGCGATATTGTGTAATAAATTTATCTTTTTCTTTTTTTGATAAAAATACTAGTCCTCCGTATACACTTATAAGCTCTTTTTTGGTTAATTTTCCCGAATCATCTAGATTTATATATATTTCTTGCATAGTACCTCCATAAAATATTATATCATCTGTTATAAAAAATATATATATTGTTTACACAATGTATACAAAAAAATTAATACTATTTTGTAGTATTAATTAAATAATAATTTTATTTTTGTTTTGTTTGATTCACTAATTAAATACTAATTTTTAGTAAATTAATTTATTTCTTCAATTGTGTTTTTATCTTTTATGTATTTATTTTCTTTATTATCTTTAATATCATTTATTTTTTTCTTTTTACTTTTCTTTTGTCTTTTACATACCAATATAATTATTATAATTATAAGTAATATAAATACACCACTAAAAGCAAAAATAATATAAGTGTACAATTCAATTTTTTGATTTAAATCTGTAGTATACTCGTCATTATACATTGTAAGTGTTTGCATATTTTTATCATACATATAAAAACCTTTATCTCCAGTTTCAATGTTAATGCCATAAATTATCACAAAATTTGAATTTTTATTATATATATATCCTTCTATTTCCGTATCATTTATAGTAATGATTTCTTTTTTGTAACCTTTTATTTCTTCATTGCTAGTAAGTGGATAAATAGTTATTTTGTTTACACCTATTTCATGATATTCTTGATATTTATTATTTTTTTCATCATATATAAATAATGAAATATTACCATCACTATCTTTTAAACCTACAAGTATTAAATTAGTGTTGTCATTTTTATAAGCTGGGATTTCAAAATCATTTATTTTTACTGTGTATTCCATATATAAATTAGCTTCTGGTAAGTTTTCTTTTATTTTAACTACAGTATATTCTTTATTATTTACAGTAACATTTATAGGATTTTCATCTATAACATCAACATTTATGATATATGTTTTTTCTGATCCATTTTCTGCTTTTACTATTATTTCAAATTTATTAGCTCCTTGAGCAACATTGTGAACTCCGGTTCCACTTATAGATGATTTTCTATCTTGTGCTGTAGCTGTTATATTTATTTCTTTTGTATTTTCAGGGACTTTTACGAAATATTCTAATTTATCTGTTTGAAATTCTTCAGTTAAAGTAAACCCTTCAACCCCTAAAGCACTTAAATTATTATTTTTTGAATAACTAGCTTCAAGCTCTGCTTGAGTAATAATGTTAATTGTTTTACTTCCACTTGTTAATGATATTTGGCTTAAATCTTCAAAAGCATAAGCTAAATAACTATCAACACTTACTTTGGTGCTTCCCTTTTTCAAAGTTTTAAATGTAAATGTATAGCTTTTACTTTTTACTCCTGTTGCAGTTGATGCTGCCATTCTGGTACTGTTACTTTCTGCGGTTGTACTTTTTAATTGGAGATAACTTTTATCATAATTTAATGACATTTCCCAACTACCAATTGATGTTGCACTTGATAAAGTAACTGTTACTGTAACGTTATTTCCCACTACAACTGTTGATGTACTAGAAACTGTTATTTTTCCACTTGCGGCATTTACCATTATTGGTAATGATAATAAACAAACTAAACTAAACAATATAAATTTTATTCTTTTCATTTTTCCTCCCTTATTGTTCTATGGTATATGTTCCTAATATACTTTTTTGAACTTGTAGTAAATCTAAAGCATTTATTGTGCCATCTTTTGATGTGTCGGCAGCTTCTTTATAAGCTCCAGTTAAAGTATATGTTCCTAATATATTTTTTTGGACTTGTAATAAATCTAGCGCATTTATTACACCATCTCCAGATGTATCCCCTTTAATAATAATTTGTAAAGTTTCAGTACTACTTTGATTATTAATTATTACTTTATCACCTGTACATGCAATACCACTTTCTTTGATATTATCATTGGCATCTTTAATAGTTACAGTTGCATTTCCAGCTACAGATTCTAAATCACTTTTTATTTTTGAAACATCAGTATTTAATAAAATATTTGATATATATTGTGTTTGATATCGATATCCACTTGATGTTACAATTGTACTGATTGGAATTGTGCTAGGTGTCGGAGTATTGTTATTATCATCAACAGCACCATTATCACTATTTATTATTGTAGCGTCCATGTTATTATAAACAGGAATTTTAAATAATAAATTTAATCCTAGCAAATTATTTTTAGAATATGCACTATAAGACGTTCCAGATTCACTTCTTGCCCCAGCTAAATTTGTCATGTATTGATGAGCAAATAGGCTTCCTTCTATTTTAGTAGCCACATTAAATTTTTGAAAATAACCAGTGTATTGATCTTTTAATATATAACCTTCTGAAAATTGAGAAATTCCACCACTTATGGCCTTTTCAAGTCCTTTCCATTCTGATTTGTACGCATAACTTAAACCACAAAAAGTCGTTCCATAATCTGCTACGCAAGTATCATAAACACCAAAATTAAAAAAGTTGTAATAATCTATATACATTCGATCATATCCATCATAAATACCTTTATAAAGGTTTTCTAATTTTGTTCCTGTTCCTAATTCTATTCTCATTTTTGATGCTATGGCTATTGGACTTGCTTTGTTTACACTATTTGCTATTATTATATCTTTTATATTATTACCTTTTTCTAAATGATAATTATTGAAATCTGTTCCATTTAATATTATTTCTACAGCACTTGGATAACTGTCCTTTATAGTATAATCATATGATTGATCTAGAAATTGAAACAAATACTTTTCTGTAAATGAATTTCTAGGATCCATGTAATAAGCTACCCCGGTTTGAGATGGTGCTACATAACCTCCGGGTGAAGTTGCTGTACATGTTTGATCTATAAAAGTTTTATCATAAACTCCATTATGAATATAATTTTTAGTACATTCACTTTCTCTTTCAACTACATATTTCCAATCTAAATCTATTTTAACGGCTTGAAATGACCATGTTGGATTACTTTCTTTTATAGCACAAAGACCTCCCCAATAACTTGATGGAAATCCAGCTTCACTTAACGTTTTTTCACATTCTGTTGATGGAGATTCATTATCATTACTGAAAGATGTTACTAACTTAACATCATCACTACAAACATAGCCATTTAATCCAGTATAATAACTCATATAATACCAATTTCCTACACATCTTTCGTGATTATTTACATCTTCATATAATTTATCATCAACTAAAACATAGTAGTCATTTTTAGATAATAGTCCTAGTCTAGTACCATCTGTACCTCCTGGGTCTTTTCGCAAATTTGTTTGATTATTCATTACTTTTATTCGATGTGTATAACTTGTAGCTTGCACGTTCGTTATAAAAAAGAAGCCCATAATAAAAATAAATAAACTTAATATTTTCTTCATTTTCTAAGCCTCCTTTATATTATCTCATGGTAATTATATCAAATTCTACAAAAACTCTCAAATTTTTTACATATTTTTAAGTAAAAAGTTGTAAAATTGCTATTTTTTTTAATATTTTTATAATATAATATATTTAAATGAGTGGTGATAACATGACAAAAAATTTTGATAGTATTGACATAATATTAATTGTTTTAATTTCATTTAGTTTACTAATCATCCTAATCGGTATTATGTGGATTTTTTTAAGCAAAATAGAAAAAATAGAAATTGAAAAAAAAGGAAGTTCAAAATTATCCTCTGATACTAAATTTGATAAACTTATTAATAATGAAAAGAAACCAGTTATTAATAATACTAAAAAGAATAATGAAAAGAAAAAAGTTGATAATAGTAATAAAAATAAAAAACAAAGTAAAAATTCTAATGTTAAGAAAAAAACTCCGGTTAAAAATAATTCTTCAAAAAGAAGTAATGGCTATGTTAGCCCTACTAAAAGGAAGAAATCTAAAGCTAAAAAGAAATAAAGTTTACTAAAAATTAATCTAGTAAACTTTTTATTATTTCTTCATCTTTATTCTTATCTTTCAGACTATTGTCATTTTTCTCTACACTATCAGATTTTTTATTATCGGTACTATCAGTATTATTTTTAACACTACTATTTATAACATAAATCGTTAACTCTTTAACAGTTGATAATAATACATCTTTATGAATGCTTTGATCACCTACTAGGCCAACAGCTATATTTTCATTGTAATGATCAGAATCACTATTTACATATTCTATTTTTAAATCAATATTATTTGTATTACAAAATGATTCAACTTCACTTATTGTTTTTCCTACAAAACTTGGGAGTAATGCTCCGGATTGTCCAGTTCTCTTACCTTTACCTGGTACATATTTTTCATAAGTTTCATTTACAGAAAAGCTAAATGTTTTTACCATTTCTTCTTTTTCTTTTCCTAAAATAATATTAAAGGCTTTCTTAATATCATCCAAACTACTTTGGTAATATCCTTGGGCTGATGTATTTCTTCCTTGTTGAGGAACATAAACATTTAAACTGTATGTTTCTAATGTAGATTTTTGGAAATTTAGGGAATCAGTACCACTTAATTTATTTCCTAAAACATTTTTTGCTACATTATAACCTGATAAAATCGTATCTGTATCCATATTAGTTGCAATATTCTTACTTACAGCATTTAATATATTTTGAAAATCTTTAAGGCTTTTAAAATGTAATACTTTACTTGCTAGTGCTTCCACTACTTGTTGTTGGTGTCTAACTCGGTCTAAATCACTACCTATGTACATATGACGACATCTTGCATATGCTAGGGCTTGTTCCCCACTTAATGTTTGAAGTCCAGGATTCATACATACTAATTTATCCCCGAACTGTCTATCACTATTTTGTTCACACACTTTGCCACCATAAGTATTTGCCATATATGTCGGAGCTTCTACATCTACTTCAATACCCTCTACTGCTTCAACTAAATCTACAACACCTTTAAAGTTGATTTTTACATAATAATCTATATTAATATCTAAAAAATTATTAATTGTGCTTATTACACAACTTGTTCCATATGCTGCAGATGAATTTATTTTTGCATATCTATCATGATTACAAGCAATTGGTACATAAGTATCTCTTGGAATTGATAACATTATAGCATTTAAAGTTTTGGGATTAAAGGAAACTAACATTAATGTATCCCCGTTAAATGCTGCATTAGCATTAAGACCATCACCTTCAGAATCTACTCCTAAAAATAAAAATGTTAATGGTTCTGTAAAATCTTTATCACTTACTAAATCTAAATCTTCATTTTTCTTTTTTTCACTGTATTCATATACTACTTTTGTATCACTTAAAATATTTTCAAACCCATCTTCATTTCTAAATAAAGTTTCATAATTTCCGGGCACAAAGGCAGCATCTAGAGTTTCATTATATAAATCGCTTATTAATTTAATATAATCATCATATTCAGTTGTATCATTATTAAGTTTTTTTTGTTTGTATAATTTTTGAGATAAATCATTGTTATCCTTGTCTACTTTACTACTTATTAGACCTATTTTACTGTCACTAGTAAATTCTTTATCTTTTAAAGTAATTAAATATGTATTATATACTATATCATTTTTTTCTTGCATGCCATTTAAGTTGTTATATACGAAATTTATATAGTATGAACCTATAAAGAATATAAGGATAAATATTATTGATAAAATTGATGTAATAATTAATCCTTTATACTTTCTTCTTAAAAGATTTAAAAGATTAATAAACATATATAATAGTATATAAACTATAAAAAATATTATAACAATTATTCGAAGTAATGTTTCTATACCTTTTAAATTTATTAAACTTTTTATAAAAATACACATTCCAACAAGATAAATAATGCTAATTAAATAATAGATTATTCTTAAAGATTTATTAGATTTTTTTAACTTTCTAATTATTTTATTCATTTACTACACCCGCTTTATATTCTACAACATAGAGTTTATTTTCTTTTTTTACTAATGTTAATGTAGCGTTTTTGTCGTAACCTAAATCAGTAACGTATTCCCAATTAAGATTTACATTGTAACTATCAACATTTTCTTCATTTATAGTATAACTTGATTTTTCTATGTTTGTTACTTCAACTTTATTAACTATTGGTAGATTTTGCTTTCTTTTACCATAAGTGTTATCTTCAAGCAATTTATATAATGTATCTTCAACATTTAATTTAAAATTATTTAAACTATCTGGGTAAACATATTCTAAACATGCTATATCATATTTATTTATTTTATTTTCCATTGTAAATAAATCAATGACAAAAAGTTTAGATAATACTTTGGCATATTCTTCATAATTTATATCTTTTTCTTTTAAAACTTTTTTTAATTCTTCATATGTGTCTTTCATTAGCTTTGTATCCCGTTCATCTAATGTATAGGAAAAATCAACTATGCTATCTATAACCTTAACATTATTTTTTACTTTTTCTTTTCCAAAAAAGATCTTACCTAAAATAAGTATGACTATAATGATTATTATTATTAAGATAATTAATTTTAATATTTTTTTATACTTTTTTTTCATTTTGCTTCTCCATTCAATTTTTGATTTTCTAATAAATTATACACTATAATTGCATTTGACACTTCAAGACGTTTTTCTCCGAGTGTGCTAATATTTTTAATGTAGTCTTCGGTAAAATTATCTTCTTTTAACACTTTATATTCATTAGTAGAATTATTATAGTAAACTTTATTTGTTAAAACGTTTCCGTTTGGATAAACAACAATGTTATTTTCTTTAACTGAGAATATGTCTTCACCTATGTTATATTTATTATATATTCCATACATATTTAGTATTGTTGCTGCAACATTGTACATACCCATAGTATAAGTAATTTCACCGTTAAATATACTTGATAAAGCTTCGTTTTTAGTCCATATAATTAATGGTGTTTTTTTGTTTAATTCATGGGCATAATAGTCATATTCTATATAGTTTGGATTTGTGTTGTCATATACTTCACCAGTTTCTGGATTTAAATTATATAAGTAATTTAGTTCATTTCTTGATAATTTTGCATCATGATCACCATAGAAAACAAATATTGTATCTTTAAAATGATCAGATTTTTTTATGTAATCTAGAAATTCTCCGAGAGCTGTATCAGCATAGTTGGCACTTTTTATGTATTCTCCGATTGCTGTTTTTGATAAATAGTCTTTAGATGTTGATATAGTATTTTGTTTAGAATCTGTTGTTACAAAATAACTTGTTAAATCTAAATTACTATGTTTACTAGCTAGTTTAAATGGAGAATGATTTGATAAAGTAATTATTGTTCCCATGTAATTTTGATGTTCGTCTTCAATATTTTCTAGTATTGGCATAGCTTGCTTAAAGAACAATTTATCATTTATTCCTAGGTTAATTACATCATCTTCACTATATTCAAATGATTCTCTAAAATACATTTTTTCATAACCTAAAGATGGATGGGCCTTATTTCTATTCCACATACTGGATAAATTGCCGTGCATGCTAAATGTAAAGTATTTTTCTTCATGAAGATACTTGGGAATTGTAAAATAATTTCGATCATAATAGCTTACAAACACTGTTCCACTTGAGGCAGGCATTAATCCTGATAATAGTGTAAATTCAGTATCACTACTTGTACCTGTTGATACTTGAGGGTAAAAGTTAGTAAAGTGCATTCCTTCTTTTGCTAATTTATTTAAATTTGGAGTTACTTCTTGTCCATTAAAAGATAAATCCATTAAAAAACTTTGCATACTTTCCATATGAACAAATATTATATTTTTCCCTTTTAATATTCCAGTATATTTGTTTTCTTCAGGTGTTTGTTTGTTAGCAAAATAGTCATCAAAAATTTGTTGGGCTTTTTCTTGACCAAACAAGCTATTTATTTGGGGTTTTAAAAATTGAAATAAATCATTTAATTGGTACATTATTATTCCAAAACGTTCTACGATATAATTTCTGTTCCATTGTTTTGAAAGTCTACTGTAATCTGAATTTTTAGCAACACCAAATGTGTATCCTAAAAAGATTATGCCAATTAAAACAGTTGAAGTAACCATTTTTTTACTTTTTTCAATTTTATCTATAAAATAATAATATGATGATGATAATAATTTTTTATGAATTAAATAAAATATTATAGGGATTAAAATATAAATTCCATCTGCTATTTTTAATCTATCAAAAATTGATCCTGTTACAGTTTCTGTTTGCCCTACGGTTGCAAGTTCACCGATTGATGCAAATGATGTAAAAAATCTGTAATATATGGATGATATTAAACACATTAAATTAAATATAATTAACCAAGCAAAAAAATATTTAAATTGTTTTTGAGGCTTTACAAAATAACCTAGTCCTCCGATTAAAAGAATAAATCCTAAATCAGTTAAGAATGGTTTAAGTTTTAAGGCAGAGCCAACCGTAAATGCTCGTACACATACTGTAGCAATTAAAGATAACACTACATATGATATAAATAGACGATTAGTAATTATATATTCAACTATTTTTTTAGTAGTTTTTTTGTAATTATAATTTGTTTTGTTATTCATAACATCCCTTCTTACTTCAATAAGTATAACAAAATTTTTTTTTTTTATCAATTAGTGTTGCAAAAGTTACACATATTTGATACAATTTATTTACGCAGGTGTAGTACAGAGGTTAGTATGCGACCTTGCCAAGGTTGAGACGGCAGTTCGATTCTGCTCACTTGCTCCATAGTGAAATCTGCTCGAACTTTTCGGGCTTAAATAGATAACTAATCTAGAAATGGATTAGTTTTTTTATGTTTTAGAAAACTATCCTAACTAAAAAGAAAGGATGGAACTATGGTAAATATTATTAAAGAAGAAATTACATTAGAAGAATCACTTAAAAAGAAATTAGAGTTTATTTGTGATTTTGCTAAAGTTGAACCTACTATTATTAACGGTAGTATAAGAAAAATTGATAAGACAAATCTTACCTATATTGAACCACATAGAATTATTATCAATAATATTACTTTTCTTATCTTTAATTATTCTAATGAAATATTTATAGAGAATTTATCTAATAAGATTAAATTATCTGAATTAGAAAACTATTTAAAATCTATTTAAATCTAAATGCTACGCTAGAAATAAAAGAAAATATATGATAAAATATATACATAAGGAAACAAATTTATACATTTTTTGAAGAGTCAGTAGTATTTAGACTTTACTAGATACTATTGACTCTTTTTTTAGAAAGGAGTTGAAGTTTTATGAATGATGAAAAGAAAATTGCTGGTTTATATATTAGAGTATCAACCGAAGATCAAGCACGAGAAGGATTTAGTTTACCAGAGCAAGAAAAACGATTAAGAGCAATGTGTGAGTATAAAGGTTATGAAATATATAAATTATATAAAGATGCTGGAATAAGTGCTAAAACAGGCAATTATAGACCTGCATTTGAAGAACTATTACAAGATATAAGGGACAAGAAATGTAATACTATAGTTGTGCTTAAATTAGATAGACTTACTAGAAGTGTTTATGATATGGAAGGAATAATGAAATTTCTTGATGAAAATAATGCTTATCTAGATTGTGCTAATGAAGAAATCAATACAACTAACTCCAGTGGTAAAATGGTAGCAAGGCTTTTAACTACTGTTTCCCAAAATGAAATAGAAAGAACAAGTGAAAGAACCAAAGTTGGTCTTGCTGGAGCAATTAAAGAAGGACACATTCCTGCAAGAGCTCCTTTAGGTTATAAACATTTAGATAAAAAATTAGTACCAGATTCACTTACTAAAGATATTGTAGTAAGAATATATAATTTATATTTTTCAGGAAAGTCTTATTATAATATTGCTACTATTTTTAATGAAGAAAAAGTCTTAGGTAAAACAAATTGGTGTGATACTGGAATACTTAGAATTATCTCTAATGAAGTATATAAAGGTGATTATGTTCATGGTAAAAGAACGAATCATCCAACTTATTATAAAGATGTTGTAGAGCCTATTGTAAGTAAAGAATTATGGGAAAATTGCCAAGTACAAAAGAAGAAAAATCAAAAGAATTATATGAGAACACAAACTTATATCTTCTTACAAAAGTTAAGATGTCCTAGATGTGGTAGAATTCTTGCAGGTGGTGCTTCACATAAAATCAAATCTGATAAATGGTATTTCTATTATAGGTGTGAAAATTGTAAAAATAATATTCATGAAAGTAAAATTGAAGAACATATTAAAACTTTACTTGCTGATATTTTGGAATATGATAATGTTGTTAATGAATTCTTTTTACCAGTATTAAAATCAAAAGTAGATAATCCTAAAATAGAATTAGAGAATGAACTCAAAAAGTTAAATAATAAAAAAGAAAGAATTAGAAAAGCATATATTGATGAATTATTTACTGAAGAAGAATTTAAACAAGAAAATAAATTAATTGAAAATCAAATTGAAATGATAAATTCTAAAATATTAGAAAATTCACAAACTGAACAACTTAATTTTACAATGGAAGATATATTACTTAAAAGGGATATGGACTTTATTAATAAAGTAAAACTTCCTATATCATACTATGCTTTTAATGATAATTGGGATTTATTAGATAGGCAAACTAAAGCAGACATTGTTATGAGATATATTGATGATATTGAATTAGAATTTAAAAATAATATGTATATGATTAAACAAGTTAATTTTAGAAGTACATTTTATAGTGATTTTGAAGAGTTATATAACAAAGGTTATATTGATAAGAAAAGAAAACTTACTTATAATTTTAATGGAATATGTATAGATACAAATGTAAGGTATAGTGAATACTTACCTATTAAAGAAGTTATGCAACATTTTTATAGATTAAATGAATATTATGAAGTTAATTTTTATAAAGGAACTTTCTATAAAGAAACTGAAAAATTAGATATAGGACCATTACTTAAAAATGAAGTTCCTATAAGAATGTTCCCTCTACAAAGAAATAACAATGATAATAATAACTGGATAGCTATGGGAATGTTTGCTACAAAGAATAGTCCTAATGATATAAAAGTAAATATTAAAGATGTATTTGAAACAATACCTGATAATGTTACCAAAGAAGATTTTTAAAATGCGTGGCACGTTTTGTTTACGAAGGTAAATGAAAGTGGCGATAGCAATTTAAAAATTGAATAAACGGATTCTAAGGTGTTAAACCTTAGCCCACAGGATATTTTGTATGTTTGCGTACAAAATTCCTAGGGGGTTAGTAATTTTGGATGACAAAATATCACAAAAGAAAGGATAGTGATTATATGAGTGAACTTGCTTATTCACTACATTTAGGTAGTGATAAAAATAGAAAAAATATATCAAAACAAAATGGTAAAAATAATATAAGTGGTACTACCTCACTACCAAATAATGCTATACAAAATATAAGACAATTATCAAAGGTAGATAAACATAATTATAGAAAGTATGATAATAATCAAGAATTAATAGAAATAGTTAGAGGAACTTCTTCTCCACTTAATGATGTTAGAGAACTTTATTTAAATGAATTTGAAGAATCTAGATTAGAATACAATTCAAAACAATCTAGACCTAGTAGAATGATAAATAATTATTTTGAAAATGTATCTAATAATGAAAAGAAAGATCTTGCTTGTGAAATAATACTAGAACTTGGAGATAAAGAATATTGGGATACTAAAGATAAGGATTTTAAAAAGAAAATGTCAGAAGTATATAAAAAACAAGTTAATGATTTAGAATTATTAGTTCCTAATTTTAAAATAGCTAGTGCTATAATCCACTTTGATGAAACTAGTCCACATTTGCATATTGTTGGTGTACCTATTAAATATAAAAATAAAAATGGTATGGAAAAACAAGTTGGTAAATCCGATGTATTTACAAAAGAGTCTTTAATAAGATTGCAAGATAAAATGAGAACTTTATGTATTGAAGAATTTAATCAAATATATAGTTTAGATTCTACTTTAAAAACAAAGCAAAAAGGTAGAAATAAAGATATTCATGTATCAGATATGAATAACTATATTGAATTAAAAAAACAAATTGAAAAAAATAATATAACTCTAAAAGAGGCAAATAAAAAATCTTTAGAACTTAAACAAAATTCTAAAGATATTAAAGATAAAATTGATAAATTAAAGGTATCCAAACTTAATAAAGATAATTATATTTTATCAAAAGATGATAAAGATTCTTTTATTAACTTTATCAAACAAGTAGATAATACTAATGATGAATATGATAAAATCCAAACCTTATCTAATACATTAATTAATGCAAATGAAGAATTAAAAAATAAGGATAAACAAATTAAAACACTTACTGAAAATAATAAAGCACTAAATTTAAGAGTTGATACATTAAATAATACTATTAAAGAAAGAGATAACGAAATATCATTTTTAAAATCTAAAATTAATGATTTAAAAGATACACTTGAATATTGGAAGGATAAATTTGAAAAATTAATATCTTTCTTACATAATAAACTACATAGTTGGTATGATAAAGATGATAAATATATTGATGTGGTCAATGATATGTATGAAGATAATGTTTTAAATGATGAAGATATTGAAGATTTAGATTTAAGTAAAGAAAAAGATGACTTTGAAAGATAAGAGTCATCTTTGCTATGAGTAAATTAAACTGCTTATTTAATTATCAATTATAGTTGCATTTTCCACAAAAATCGGAACGGAAACAAGTGTCTTCTTAGACTTTACAATTCCACATACTCTAATAGTATCACCAGAGTTATATTTATCTAATTTTGTTTGCTCATTTTTATTTACATAAATCTCTGGGGAAATATAATCTGAATCAATTTGTAACATTGTTTTATCACTATCTATTCTAAAAATTTTACCTTCAAAGATAAAAGCTTTACCAATATATTTTTCAGTAGCCGTATTTTCATTTTCTTGGTATTCTTTATAGATATCAACTAATTGTACTGTTTGTAAGCCGTTACAATCTTGAATATAATCATAAGCAGTAGGTACAGAACTAGCTATTTTTCCAAAAATATCGCATTTAACCATAAAGTAAATGATAATTCCAATAATTATTATCCATTTTATAATTTCTTTAAGATTATCACCTAAAATAATTTGAGGTGTATTATTAAAACTTTTGCCTAATCTATCTCTGTCTCTAAATTGTTTACCACATTCGTTACAAGTATAAACTTGCTCTTCATATACAATACCACCTTTATTTTTCTTAATAAGATTATATTCTACATTGTTAGAACCACATTTTATGCATTCAACAAATGCATGATATTTTTTATTTTCTTCACTATTTGATATATTTTCAAAACAATGAGGACATTCTTCAGCATTTTCACTAACTTGCTTACCACAATAGAAACAATATTTCATATTATTCACCATCCTCATCTGTACTTAATAATACAATTCTAGGATTAGATCCATTTGCAGGTCCTATAATATTTTTTTCTTCTAAATAATCTATTAAACGAGCAGCTCTATTATATCCAAGCCTAAACTTTCTTTGAAGTAATGAGGCAGATAATTTACCAGTTTTAATTCCAAAATTTATAACTTCATCAAATATTGGATCAAATTCTAATCCTTTTTTTATAATCTCTTCTAAATTATCTGAATTTTTTTTCTTAATTTCTTTTTTTAAATTATTTGTTTTTTCGTGCTGTTCTTTATTTTCTATTTTATTATTTTCTTTATTATTTGACATTTCAAGTATTTTATTAAATTGATTTCCAAATAAAACTAATTTGCTTTGTATATCTTCAGCCGTATTATGATTTGAAAAAAGAATAATAGTGTGTATTCCATTAGGAGATTTAAGCGTTAATTCGCCATATTTACATATTGGGTATTTTCTATTATTTGAAAATCTTAAATCTCTTGAGCCATCTTTATTTGTAAATTTCCAAGTATAATCAATTATCTCCGCATCTTGAGGTACTCGTTCACTTTCAATAAATCTAGTAGATGCTAATCCTAAAAACATATCTCTATATGTACAGCCAAATACTTTTTTTAATGGTTTAAAAACTAATATTCTATCAGGCGTAAAATAAATTCTTTGGTTATGAAGATTTAATCCATAAATATCAATATTAGTCTTAATAAATTTTGGAGTTTTATTTGATATATATGCGGAACTTCTCGAAATATTATGCCCAGCGCCCGCATTGTATTTTGTATTAAATACTTTAGTAGATGAATTTACCTGCCATAATTTTTGTGATTTAGATAATGAAATCCATATCTCTTTTAAACTATTATACATTTTTCTATTTTCTTCATCAAATTCATAATACAATTTAATTCTTATTATGTATGAAACAATAAATTTCATTATTAATCCAATAATCAATGATAGTATAAATGCAGGATGGATAAAAATGCAAAACCCAACAATTATTAATAAATTAGATAATATGTTTAATGAACGAACCTTATTTATTTCTTTAAGGATAGGATCATTTTTTGTTATATCTTCAATTGGAACATTTTCAAAAATAGTAGTTTCCCCAGTTATTAAATTTGTTTGCGAATCATAATTTCGATTATTTTTATTTTTTCCTTGCTGATCAACATATGAAATGCCAGTACCTGGTATAGAATATGTCTGTCTTGTTCCACCATTGGCTAATTTTGTAGTTCTATAACCTGGGAATCCCCAACTATAACCAATTCCTGATTTACTTAAATTAATTCTAAATCCTAATCCTAAATTAATGCTTTTTCTTATTCTCCAACCCATAACACACTTCCTATCTCTAATAGAGTTTTTTTTATGTTTTTACAAACACTAACATAACATTATATTTATATTATACCATATATTTTTATAATTTATGGAAGAAGTATATACATATAAATTACGATTAATTTACAGAATATGGTTTATGTCCTAATGGTATTTTTTCTCTTTTATAAAATTCTTTTAAATGATACCAATCGCCATCAACTGAGAACACCTCATCAACAGCATCAAATACAATTTCTTCATTAATAAACTTTACTAAATTATCATCCAAATAAACATAATTACAATCTATAACAGATTCCTTTTCCTTCTTTAATAAGAATGTATCATACATTAGAATGCAAATATGAGGCGTAAGAGGAAACATAATCATACTACCTGGTGATGCATATCCAACACCATGCCATTTAGGTTTATCTTTCCAAGTTGTTGTTAATGCATGCACACTATCACAAGTATATAATAAATGTTTTGAACGATTATATCCAATATTCCAAGTATGATAAAATAAATATTTTGCTAATTGTTTAATTTCTTGCTCACTAAAACAAGATATAATATTTCCAATTTTCATTTCTTCTTTTGTACCTAATTCTTCGTAAACGTTCTCATCAAACTTATTCCTGTCTAATTTCATCGACTCATAAAAATTATTCATCATATCATACATTTTATCATAAGCAGCTTCTTCAAAAAATCTTGTTTTCTTACTTCTTTTAATAAAGTATGCCAACAAAATTGACAGAAAATACTTATATTGAATTGGAAACAAAGTAAATTTATTTAGTTTTTCCAATTTTTCATTAGACAAGCAATTAATAATTGTTCTTTCCTTAAAAAAAGATTCTATGTCATCAATAACTTTTGATAATTTTTTACTATAACTTTTTTCAAAAATTTTATTATGTAGTATTTCAAATTCATCTGTTTCTTCTGAATTGATTTTAATTGTATTATAATTTTTAACATAAGCGATGTTTGATACTGAATTATTAAAGAATTTCCCATTATTTTTGTTATATACAAAAATCTGATATTGACCATTCTTTTGTTTAATGCCAAATCTATTTAAATAAAATTGTGGTATGCAATGATGGTTTCTTGAAATTTTCTGTGGCATAGATTCACCTTCTATAAATTATTTTATCAAAAAAAGTCATTTTTTTCTAGATATTAAAGGCTTTTCATGGTATTATATTTATGGAGATTAGTTATTTACTAATTTACTTTAGAGTTTCAAATAACCTATGTTATTGCTCCATAAGATAAAATCGTCGCACCAAGCGATGTTAGTGATTAAATCAACGCAAGTTGATTTTTTTGTTGCTATTGCAAAGAAAGGGTG
>OIYS01000445.1_pt1 | contig 29164 bp, 29 predicted proteins | sample 1588271 | NCBI WGS metagenome assembly OIYS01 (sample SAMN03283286) | human gut metagenome | biome: human-associated habitat; material: feces | host: Homo sapiens | place: Peru | collected 2012
GAACAAGAATCTGTTCTAGGGGGGGGGTGGCTTCAGAACCTATAAATAAAGGCTTTATAAAGAGTTTAAATAAAATTAAAGACTATGAAATAACTAATAGAAATATTAGTAATTTTTCATAGTCTTTTTATGTTGAAGGAGAAGAATATGAAAAAGATTAAAGTAAAAACATTATATTTAATAGCAATAGTAGTAGGGGGTCTAATAGGACTAGCAACTAAGTCGACATATGCACTATTTACATCTAGTGCAGAAATAGATAATCCAATATGTATGGCTACTAATTTAACTAGTGAAGATGAAGTAGTGGATACTATTGATGTAACTATAGCTAGTGGGGAATTTAAAGAAGTACCTATTACTATTAATAATACTAGTAGTAGTTTATTAAATTATATGGTGTTTTATAATCCTACTTCTAGTGATATAGTAATAGGAGTTAATATGAAAAATACAGATAGTAGTAATTCTTCTGGAACAATAAAAACAGGTGAAACAAAGAAAGTATATGTACAAATAAAGAATAATTCTTCTAGTAGTATTACTATAACACTAGGAGTAGTTTCAAATAGCATATCTAGTGATATGAATATGGTTCCTTCAGGAAAAGATGGAGAAAGTACTATTACTATAGGTACGAATTTGGCAGAATATATAACTAGTTTATACACAAATGCAACTAAAACACCTGTGACAAATAATGGTGTTACATATAATTATGCTACTTCAGTAGGACTAATGAATGATAGATTAGCTAGTTCTAGTACGGAAATTGACAATGGGAATATAAGGTATTATGGAGCAAGTCCAAATAATTATATATTCTTTAATTGTGATGATTATTCTAATCAAACTCTTTCGACTTGTGAATCATGGAGAATAATAGGAGTCTTTGATGGAAAGGTAAAGATAATGAGAGGGAGTAATATAGGAAGCTATTCTTGGAATAATAAAAATGCATCAACTGGTGCTGAAAATGCATATGGAAGTAATGATTGGCCAACAGCGAGACTAATGAAACTACTTAATCCAAGCAGCTATTATACAGTTGATTCTAAAGATAATGGGAATGGACAAAGTCTGTATTGGAATGCTGAAAGTGGTACTTGTTTCTCAGGACAAAATAATGCGATAAAAGCTTGTGATTTTACTTCATCATCTTCAACAAAAGGATTGAAAAATGATGCAACAAGAAATATGATATCAGAATCTGTATGGTATTTAAGAAATTCATTAGCAAATTATGTAAATGTAGTATATGAGAATGAAAGATTAAATGGAACTGTTGGATCAGGAAGAACTCCAACATGGACAGGAAAGGTGGCTTTACCATATCCAAGTGATTATGGATATGCTACAAATTTAGCTGAATGTCAAAAGCAATTGACATCATATAGTGATACAACTTGTACAGGAAGTAATTGGATGAAAGATATTATTACAAATAATGGTAATTCTAAAGGATGGTTAATAACCCCTAATATGGAAAATGTTAACTATGTGTACTATGTTAATAGTGCTGGTAATGTTTATGGCTTGAATCTTGCAGAAAACAATTTTGCTTATGCTGTGTTTGATGTGTTACCGACTTTATATTTGAATTATGATTTGACAATTAACATAAACGAAAATTCTAAGGGAACTATTGCTAAACCATATCAAATAGTAATGAATTAAGAAGATAGTTATCTTCTTTTTACTTTTTATAGTATCAGTTAGAAAGTCTACACCGTGAATATAATATCTTATAATTATTTATTACTAGACTTAGTATAAGGCTAGTAATAACATGAAAATACCTAGGATTTTCATGAAAGGATATAAAAAAATATAGACATTTATTTATTAATATATTATAATTAATTAAAGGGAAAGTATGTGGTATAGATGAAAATAGATGTATTAACCTTATTTCCAAGTATGTATGATAACTTTATTAATGAATCAATAATAAAAAGAGCAATAGATAAAGAGTTAGTAGAAGTTAATATACATAACATTAGAGATTATACAGTATATAAAAATAATCAAGTAGATGACTATCCATTTGGTGGTGGAGGTGGAATGGTACTAATGTGTGACCCTATATTTAGGGCTATAGATACCTTAAAAAAAGAAGATACCTTAGTAATTATGATGACACCATCAGGAAAAGTATATAAACAAAGTATAGCATATGATTTATCAAAACATAAACATATAATAATACTATGTGGTCATTATGAAGGATTTGATGAGAGAATTAAAACCATTGTTGACTTAGAACTTTCTATAGGAGACTATATTTTGACAGGAGGAGAATTACCATCAATGGTAGTTATGGATAGTATAATTAGACTTATTGATAATGTAATTAGTACAGAGTCTTTAGAGAGTGAAAGTTTTAACAATAACTTACTTGATTATCCTAATTATACAAAACCAGTAGAATATAGAGGAATGAAAGTTCCCGATGTTCTTCTCAGCGGACATCATGAGAATATTAAGAAATATAGATATAATGAACAACTTAGATTAACAAAAGAAAATAGACCAGATTTACTAGGGGGAGAATATGAATAATTATTTTATAAGTAAAGATAATAAAAGTGGGGAAATAATATATTTAGAATATGATAAGAATGGATATAAAGTAACTCCTAAGAGGAAGAAGGAAGATGCTATTGAAGTTAATAAAATAGTATTTGTATCTCCTAGTCTTACTGAGAAATTACTAAAGAAGAAGATTGATAATAAATTAACTAAATTGTTATATGAGCTTAATGCTATAAATATAGATAATGAAGATGACGATTCTAGTAATGATGGTAGAATTAGAGATATGCTTAAAGAAGCCGAAAGACTAAAGATAAATATTATTAATAATTATAAGAAATATTTAGGTAATACTTATAGTATACTTAGTTTAAAAAAGTTAGAGATAATTATAGAAGGATATAGGGCTAAATTATATGTAATAAAAGAAAGAGAAAATGAGAAATTACTTCTAAATATGTTTAATAATAGTCTAGCAGAAGAGCCTTCTAAAAAGGGGAAGGGTAGATAAAATGAAAGTACTAGATGGTAAGATAGTAAAAGAAGATATCCTTCTAAAATTAGAAGATAAGTTAAAAGAACTAGATGAAAAGATAGGTCTTGCTGTTATTCAAGTAGGAGATAACACCGCTAGTAATGTCTATATTAGACAGAAAAGTAAAATGGCTGAAAATCTAGGTTATAACTTTAATCATATCAAATTAGATAGTAATACTAGAGAAGAAGATATAATTAATGTTATTGATAAGTTAAATAATGATGATAATATAGATGGTATTTTACTTCAATTACCCATTCCTAGTAATCTTAATTCTAAGAGAATTATTAATACTATTAATCCTGATAAAGATGTAGATGGATTAACTGATATTAATATTGGAAGATTAGTTAGTAATAGCGAAGGATTATATCCTTGTACTCCTAGTGGAATTATGTCATTACTTGATTATTATAATATTGAGGTAGAGGGTAAGAACATTGTAATAGTAGGCAGGAGTATACTTGTTGGAAAACCTCTATTTAATATGATGGAAAATAGAGGAGGGACTGCTACTTTGTGTCATTCTAAGACAAATAATTTAGAATTTTATACAAAGAATGCTGATATTCTTGTAGTAGCAGTAGGAAAACCTAATTTCATTAAGAAAGAGATGGTTAAAGAGGGAAGTATTATTATTGATGTTGGTATTAATAGAAGGGAAGATAATACTTTGTGTGGTGATGTCGACTTTGATAATATTAAGGATAAAGTAAGTTATATTACACCAGTACCTGGAGGAGTAGGACAGATGACAATTGCCCATCTTGCTATTAATACATATAAAGCACATATGTTAAGAAAGAAATAGTCTTTCTTTTTTTCATATTTTCTTCATACTATAATATACTTTATTAGAAAGAAGAGGAATATATATGATTAATAAGAAAAATTTGTGGTTTTTAACTTTATTTAGTTTAGTACTTGTATTATCTATTTACTATGTTACTATGCCTAATGAATTATTTGATACTAATATAAAGGAAACTTCAGTAGATAATACTAATACTAAAGTAGAAGAAGTTAGTGTAGTAGCAGCTTTAAAGGTAGAAGATGATACTTTAGTAATGGATAAGATTAATAAATTAAAAGAAAAACTTACTGATACTTCTATTAGTACAGATGAGAAGAATACTGTGTTTGAAGAACTTAAACTTATTAATAAGAATTCTTCTAAAGAAGAGACTTTAGAGGTTAAGATAAAAGAGTTATGTAGTTGTGAAAACTTTGTTAAGATTGATGGGGATAATGTTAGAGTTGTTCTTGATAGTAGTGATTCTAGTACTAGTTCTGCTAACGAGATTATGAGATTAGTACAGAAAGAATTTGATGATAAGATGTATATTTCGGTAAAATATAATTAATTTAGTTAAAAATACCTCACTAAATTATGTCTAATTGAATACAATAATATGAACAGATATATACCACCCTATAGGGAAGTGAGGTATTTATGAGTAAAGGTATATTAACTAAAAGAGAAAAAGAAGTATTTTCACTACTAATAGAGAATAAAACTACTAGGGAAATAGCGGACACTTTAAATATTAGTGAAAAAACAGTAAGAAATCATATTTCTAATACTATGCAAAAATTATCTGTAAAGGGTAGAGCACAGGCTGTGGTAGAGTTAATAAGATTAGGAGAAATTACTTTATAAGCACAATATTAGTGCTTTTTTTCTTTTTCCACTTCAGCCTTATATAAAATAAGTCTTCCGTGGTGCGAGTAAGCCTCCTAGAGTAGTCTTCCTCACAAACAATTTAGATATTGTAATATTATTTATTTTTTGATACAATTATTATGGTGATATAAATGAAAGACATTAGAATTGTATTTATGGGTACCCCTTCTTTTGCAGTACCTATATTAGAAGAAGTTATTAAGAAATATAATGTTGTTATGGTTGTGTCACAACCTGATAGAGAAAAAGATAGAAAAGGTAATATTATTTATTCTCCTTGTAAACAATTAGCACTTGATAATAATATTGAAGTATTTCAACCAATTAAAATTAAAGATGAATATCAAAAGATACTTGATATTAAACCAGATATTATTATTACTGCTGCCTATGGTCAAATTATTCCTAGTATTATTCTTGATTATCCTAAATATGGATGTATTAATGTACATGGCTCTCTTCTTCCAAAGTTAAGAGGTGGTGCACCAGTACATCACGCTATTATTAATGGCGATAAAGTAGCAGGAGTTACTATTATGTATATGGATAAGAAAATGGATAGTGGTGATATTATTAGTCAGGCCAGTACTGATATAGGAGAAGATACTACTTTAGATGAACTTTATAGTAGGTTATCTTGTATGGGTAGAGACTTACTTATTGACACTCTTCCTAGTATATTTAATGGTACTAATAAAAGAATTAAACAAAATGAAGAAGAAGTAACTTATGGACTTAATATTACTAAGGAAGAAGAAAAAATTAATTTTAATAATTCTATTAATGATATTCATAATAGAATTAGAGGTTTATCTAGTATACCTGGTGCTTATGCTATATTAAATGGTAAGAGAATGAAAATATATAAGTCTATTAAAACTAATATATTATCTAATGATAAAGCAGGTGTAATTGTTAAAATTGATAGTGATGGTATTTATGTTACTACTAACGATTATATTATTAGACTTATAGATATTAAACTAGAAGGTAAAAAGAGATGTCTTGTTAAAGATTTTATTAATGGTATTAAAAAAGAAGATTATATTGGTGAGGTATTTGAGTAATGGAAGAAAAGAAGGATAATAATAAAAAGAAACTTAGTTTAAAAGAAAGATGGAAAGATAAAAGAGAAAGAGCAAAGATAGAACTTATGTTATATGGTATATTCTTTTTAATAATTATTATCTTTGCTCGTATTTCTAATAGCATGAGTAATAATATTCCAAAAGAAGAAGATAATAAAATATTTATTAGTGAGATTACTGATAACTATAGTTATGATATAGATATTACTATTGATAATGATAATTATAAATATTATGGTAAAGTACTAGGTCATAATATGAATATACATAAAGTAGTAGATACTGAAGAAGAATACTTTTATAAAATGAATAATAAGTATTATATATTAGATGATAATGGTAATTATATATTAACTAATGATAAAGAAATATTCTCTTATATTGATTATAGATATTTAGATATTAATACAATTAAAGAATATATTAAGATGGGTACTTTAAATAATAATATATATACGATTAAAGTATCTGATATATTATTAAATAATAATAGTAATGATGTTATTACTATTACAGTTGATGATATTAATAAAGAACTAATTATTGATTATACTAATCTATTTAAAGTTAATAATAATAATTTATATAAAGAACTAGTAAGAATTAAATATAGTAATATTAATAGTATTAGTAGTTTAGATAAGTAATTATGATAGATATTACTAAAATTATTGAAATTATATTAAAGATATGATAAAATTAATATGTAATTAAATATGAAAGGAGAATCCCCTTATGAAATCTAAAATAATTTGCAATTATGGTGTACTAAATAATTTACAAATGAGTAAGATTTATAAAAACCCACGCATAATGTTGTCACAAAAATGTGATAACATCCAAACAAGAATCTGTTCTAGGGGGGGGGGCTGTTCTAAGTCTTGCAAGTAAAGACTTTATAAGTAATTTAAATAAAATTAAAGACTATGAAGTAACTAGTAGAAATACTAGTCTTTCATAGTCTTTTATCATGAAAGGATAGATATTTATGGAAAAGAAAAAGAAATTAATAATACTAGGAGTAATACTTTTATTAATAATAGTATCAGGAGCAACATTTGCTATATTAACATGGAATAGTACTATGATAAAACTAGGTATTAATACTAATTGTTTTACTATAGACTATACTAGAGGTGGAGACATAACAGGAAGTTTAAAATTAATAAATTGGGGAGATATATATTCTGAAGAAAATAATACATTTACTATAAAAAAGGGAATGGGATTATCATATGTAAATGTAGGTATAAATAGTAATTGCTCTATAGAAGGATATGGTACTATCTATTTAAATGTAACAGAATTATCTGATACATTTAAAGATGGTGGAGAAAGTTCTGGAGCACTAAAATATGCAGTACTTAAAAATACAAGTAATTTAAGTAACAATGATATAAAAGTAGATAACTTGGATAGCCAATCATTCGAATTACTAAATATAGAGCCAATAATGGAAACTGGTAAAATAGAATTATATTCAGAACAATTATCTAATACAGAAATATATAAATATATAATAGTAATCTATATAGATAACAATCTAGCTGGCAATGATATTACATCAGCAACATTTAAAGGTAATATATCAGTAGAAGCAGAACAAGAAAGATATGGAGCAACGCCTGACTATTGTTTTACATTATCAGATAGAGATGATACTAATATGACTGCTTCAATAGCATCAACTGGGTATAAATGTTATGAAGGAAACAGTAATGGATATGAGACTATTACTGATGTTAATATTCCAAGAATAATAGATGGTTATACCATTACAAAAATTGGAGGTGGTGCTTTTTGTACTACATATGAATGGCGAGGTGGTGTTGGAGATATTTGTACCTCAAATGTAATAAAATTAACTAGTGTGACGATTCCAAATACAGTTAAGATAATAGAAAAATCTGCTTTTCAAATTAGTCAATTATCAAAGGTTAGTATACCAGATTCAGTAACATCTATAAAACAATTTGCATTTTCTGATAATCAATTAACAAGTATAACAATACCAGAATCAGTAACAACAATAGGAGGCAATGCATTTTCTGATAATCAGTTGACCAGAATAACAATACCAAATTCAGTAACAACAATAGGAAATGGTGCATTTAATTATAATAACTTAAATTACGTATATATAGGAAATAATTCAAAATTAACAAGTATAGGTTATCAAGCCTTTTCTTCTTCAAATAGAACATCTACTTATAAAGGAATAACATATGTAGATAGTCCTAATTTAAAAAAGATATATTATAATGGAAGTAATCAATTATCATGGATATATACTATTAATGGAAGTGATTCTGATACTAAGTTTGTAACAGGTATAGTACCTAGTTATACTATTTCTAATGATGAGGTATACAATGAAGTACTTATAACTACAGGTAAGTAAGAAGATACTAAAACTATCTTCTTTTACTATAGAATATATCTAAGTTAGAAAGTATTCACTATGAATATAATACACAGAAAATAATAAAATAATATATTATTATATCTTGTATAAATAAATATAAAAAACATATATTTAATTAGGTGGTTATCTTGAAAAAAATAATAAGAATATTTTTTATAATAACATTAGTATGTTTTAGTTTTTTCTATACAGATAAAGTAATGAATTATTTAAATAGTAAAGACCCATTAATGATAAAAATAAACAATTTAAAAGAAGATTATGAAGTATCTCCAGTAAATGCTATTATAGATAATGATACTATAATACCAGGAAAAAAAGGATTAGAAATAGATGTAGATAAGAGTTATGAAGAAATGAAATTAGGAGGAATCTTTAGAGAAGAATCATTAGTATATAAAGACATATTACCAAGTAAAAGTCTATCTAATAATAAAGATAAATATATAATAAGAGGAAATAAAAAGAATGAAGTATCATTACTTCTAATATATAGCAGTAGAGATTATGATAAGATAAAGAATATAGATAATATAACAGTATATATAAATCATAAAGATATAAATACTAGTACAATAAAAAAATTAAAAGATAAAGAAATATATCCTTATGGAAATAATGGAGAATATACTAAAGAAATATTAGATAATGATAATACTTTAATAAATAGATTAAGTAATAATAAATCAAAGTATTGTCTTCTGAAAGAAAAGAATAATGAATATTTAGATTTATGTACAAAGAATAATATGATGGTAGTAATACCAAGTGAAATAGGTGGATATACTAATATAAAGAAAAGCCTAACTAGTGGTAGTATAATATTACTAGAAGATATCTCTAATATAGATATAATAATAAAATATATAAATAGTAAAGGATATAGTATAGTACCATTATCTAAGTTATTAATAGAGTGAGAACTCTATTTTTAATATTATTATATAATTTTAAAGATATTTTAGGGCTTTTAGTATAAAAAATAGTACTTTTTTATTGACTTTAGTAATATTATGTAATATAATTAATAACGAAACGGAAAGAAGATTATATTTATCTCACCTGATTACACATAGTAATAGGTAAAAGGCTGCATACTTTAATAAACAATATATTATATTTAGGCTTTTTAATAGATAAATGGGTACTTCTTTAAGTATTCATTTTTTTGGAGGTGTTAATTATAGCTACTTTAAAGGATAATCCTATCAATGAACAAATTAGATGTAAGGAAATGATGGTAATTGGACCAAATGGAGAACAACTTGGTGTTAAAAGTAAGAAAGATGCTCTAACTCTTGCTGGATATGCTGGATTTGATTTAGTTCTTATGAGTGATAATGGTAATATGCCAGTATGCAAAATAATGGACTATAACAAGTTTAAGTATGAAAAGAAAAAGAAAACCAAAGAGGCTCAAAAGAAACAAAGAGAGTCTATGGTAGAGACTAAAGAGTTTAGATTATCAGTAAATATTGATATTCATGACTTTAATACTAGAGTTAATAATGCTAGAAAGGCTTTTGAAAAAGGAAATAAGGTTAAGGCTAGTATTAGATTTAAAGGAAGACAAATTGCTCATCCTGAACTTGCAAATGATGTATTAGATAGATTTTATAATGAAGTTAGTGACGTTGCAGAAATGGAATTGAAACCTAGAATTGAAGGAAGAACAATGTATATGCAACTTACGCCTAAGAAATAGAAGGAGGATATTATGACTAAACTTAAAAAAAATAAAATGAAGACTCATAAAGGAACAAAGAAAGTATTAAATGTAAGACAAAGTGGCTCTATTAGTAAATCTAGACAAGGAGTTTTACATAATACAGGAAAGAATAGTGCTGCTAGAGCAAGTAGTAAGAAACAAGGTACTGGTTTAAGTAAAGCAGATTACAAGAGAATTAAAGATTTAATATAGGAGGGATAACATGACAAGAGTTAAAGGTGGCACTGTTGCACGTGCTAGAAGAAAAAAAGTATTAAAAGAAGCAAAAGGTTATTTTGGTAGTAAACATAGATTATATAAGACTGCTCATGAACAAGTAATGCATTCAGGAGTATATGCTTTTAGAGATAGAAAACAAAACAAGAGAAACTTTAGAAAGTTATGGATTACAAGAATCAATGCTGGATGTAGAGAAAATGAAATCTCTTATTCTAGATTTATAGATGGATTAAATAAAGCAGGAATCACTGTAAATAGAAAAATGCTTAGTGAACTTGCTATAGATAATCCTAAAGCATTTTCTGATTTAGTTGTTATTGCTAAAGATGCTTTAAATGGTAAGAAGTATACACCTAAAGAAGTTAAAGCAGAAACTAAAGAAGAGGCTAAAAAAACTACTAAAAGTGCTGAAAAGAGTACAACAAAAAAAGCAGGAGAGACTACTAAAAAGAGTACTGCTGCTAAAAGTACTACTACTAAAAAGACTACAAAGAAAGAAGAAAAGTAATTGTTTCTTCTTTTTTTAGTAATTTAGTTTTTTCTTGACTTTAATGCTTTTCCATTATATAATGTATTCATATTAAGGCTCAAACCTTTAATTAAGGATATTTTAGTACTATTTTTAAACATTATAATGAGCAAAATATTAGTGAAAGGAGAAGACTTTATATAATAAAGTAAAATAGAGTAACAACGCATCACGCTCTATTAAACATTTAATATATTAATTAGGAGGTAATAGAATGGAAAAACAAAATATAGATTTAAAAAGTCCTGAGTTAAAAAAAGTAGTTGATAAAATTGTTAGTAAAGCAAAAAGTAAAAATATCATTAAACCTTTATCTTTAGCATTTAAAGAAGTACCTGCTGAGAAAGAAATACATAAAGGAGAAATAAAAACCTTTCTTTAAATTGGTGTTTTAATGGTAAAAGTAGTACAAAATAAATATAATCTTGGAGATATTGTTTTTGTTAATGAATATAATTATGTGAACAATGATATAGGCAAGAATCATTTATTTGTAATAGTAGATGATGAAAATAAAGTTGTTCCTTTAGAATATTTTAGATTTATTGTTTCATCGCATACTGAAAAATCAAAAGAAAAAACAAAATACATATATAATGAGCCATTATCAAAATCAAAAACTAACAATTTAATATCAGATAGCATAGTAAAATGTGATAATTTATTTACTTTGCCAAGTAAAAATATTCAATATAAAATTGGTACAGTAGATGTGGATGACTTTTTAAGATTTATTACTACATATAAAGAAAAAATAGAAGCATAAATGATTATACATAATATATTAAAATATAAAGAATTGAGATTTATGAAAAATAGATTTTAATTCTTTTCTTTTACCATAATTTTTGATATAATATTAGTAGATTAATAAAGGAGTGTAGTTATGGACGATAGTTTTTTTACAGCAAAAGAAAAGAAAAAAGCAAGTGGAGGAAATACCAATACCATTTTAGTAATATTCTTATTACTACTTTCAATAGGAGGACTTATATATTTTCTAAATAAATATATTAACGATAAAAATAACATTAATACCAAAGATTCACTAGATAGAAGTATTACCTATATAAGTGAAACTATGTATTAAAAGAAAGAATGCTTATGAAGAGAATTAGTTTTATATTTTTAATTATAATTTTATTATTAAGTGGATGTGCAAGTCATAATACCGAAGAAAATAATAAAATAATAGATAATATCATTAGTTATGATAATAATTATAGTTATGACTTTTTAAATTATATTAGTAATAACTATGGTATGTCAGTTATCAAAAAAATAAAAGATAGTTATGCTAGTAATAATTATGACGATAAATTATGGCATAGCATAACAGGAAAATCAATAAAAGTACTAAGAGATAATTACAATAAAGAATATGAAAAAATAGATAATGTAAAAGTACTTGATAAGAAAGACAAAGTAACCCTTAGTTTTGTTGGAGATATATCACTTGCCGATAACTTTGACATTATGCCTTATTACGATAAAAGAGGTGAAGGAGTATATGGTATTCTCTCTAAAGAAGTAGTAGATATCATGAATAATGCCGATATAATGGTAGCAAATAATGAGTTTACAATTAGTGATAGAGGTAGTCCCCTTAACAAACAATATACATTTAGAGCAAGCCCTAATAGACTTAACATCTATAAAGAAATGGGTGTAGATTTAGTCAGTATAGCAAATAACCATATATATGATTATGGAGAAGAAGCATTTCAAGATAGTTTAAAATATTTAAAAGAATATGATATTCCCTATGTAGGAGCAGGTACTAATATTGAAGAAGCAAAAAGAGCCTTCTATTACATAGTGGGTGGTTATAAAATATCTTTTATTTCCGCTAGTAGAGCAGAGAAAAATATAATAACTCCTGGTGCTACTTCAACTAGTAGTGGTATATTTAGATGTTATGATAATGAATTACTAATAAATACCATTAAAGAAGAAAAAGAGAAGAGTGATTATGTTATACTTTTAATACATTGGGGAAAAGAAGATTCTCATGAATTAGAAGAAGTTATGTTAAAGACCAGTAAAGAATATGTTGATGCTGGTGCTGATTTAGTAGTGGGTAGTCATGCCCATCTTCTACAAGGAATGGAGTTTTATAAAGATAAGTTAATTGCATATAATTTAGGCGATTTTATCTTTAATAGAGAGACAAAAGATACAGGTATATTAAATGTTAATATTTTAAATGATGGAAGTATGACTTATGATTTTATTCCTTGTATACAAAAAGATTATAAGACTAGTATTCTATCAGATAATGATAGATTAAGAGTACTTAATGATATGAATAATTATTCTATTAATGCTATTTTTAATACTGATGGTAGTATTAGAGAAAAATAATATTTATTCTATTTCCACGGGAGCCTTATATAAAATAAGTCTTCCGTGGTGTTAGAAAGCCAAAATATTTGTCTTCCTAACAAACATTTAGTATTGTATTCATATCTTAAGTTTGACATATAAGGCATTACACATTTTTCATACTTTGTAAATACCTTACCACTAACAAACTAGGACACAGCGAATTTAAGCAGGCTCAGCCTTTGGTATAATAAAATTAATTGATAAATCTAAAGACAAAGAAAATAAAGTAACTATATCTAGTATAGAAAGTGCGGCTTCTGGCTATGCCAGTGAAAAAATAATGATGAAGATTATTGGATACAGATGGATAGACCAGATATAAAAGGTAAATACTTTTGTGTCACTATTGGAACTTTACAAAATAAAGGATTATTAGCTAAAGACATTAATCTTGATGGACTATCGACTGAAGATAAAATTATTAGTAAAAGTACTTATGTAGGAATAAAGAAAGATAACATTACTAAAGCAAATAGTAAACCAACTTTAATTGCTACTACTAGCCAGTGTAAATTTTCAGATAAATCAAAATGTTCAAATGAAGAAATATTATATGGAGTATGTACCAACACCATATTAAATGAAGATTTAACACTTCCAAATATCAAAGCAGGAGATAGCTATACTGATAGAATAAATAATATTACTTTTGATGATATTACAGAAAAAAATGGTTTTCCTATAACGATTACTAAGAAATACTTTTATTACGCTGATGAACAAGAAAAGATTTTTAATCAAGAACCAGTAGAAATTAATACTAATGACAATAGTTTTAATATTTCAGATTTAATAAAATCAAAAAAATATTACTATAGTATATGTATGAATACTGAAGTTAGTAGAGCCTGTTCTTTAGTAACAGAACAAAGTACTAAAGATATTGAAAAGCCAACCTTTAGTCAAAGCAAAAATAATATCACTATAAATTATAGTACTAAAAACATATATGGTGATAAGGAAAATAAACCCGAAGCTACATATTATTTTAAGACAACAATGCCTGCAGAAGTACAAACTGATATATATAAATGTAATAGCATTGATGATTGTGATGGTACTCCAATTAAAAAAATAGATGATGTAACTAAATTATATAAATCTTCTGAAAGAACTATTATTTTAAGTTATCCACCTAGTGCTAATTCTTTTGATTTAAAGGTAGAAGCATGGACATATGATAAGAAAGGTAATAACAGTTCGAATAGTTCTAATTTTAAAATTAGTCCAACAACTTATACTATAAGTTACAATGCTAATGGTGGAAGTGGGGCTCCAAGTAGTCAAACAAAAAAATATAATGAAGATATTAAACTTAGTAGTGCAGAACCTACTAGAAGTAATTATACATTTACTGGATGGAATACTAGTAGTAGTGGTAATGGAACATCTTATTCAAAAGGTGCTACTTATAAAGAAAACAATGATATAACACTTTATGCACAGTGGAAAGCTAATACATTTACACTTCATTATGATGATAATGGTGGAAGAGGTTGTTCAGATAAAACAAAAACATTAACACCAGGAAATAAATTAGGCACATTATGTAGGCCTACTAGAAGTGGTTATTGGTATTTTAATGGTTGGTATTATGATGGAAAAAACTATACTGCTAGTACAGTATTTAATGGTGATAGTGATATAACACTTGTTGCTTCTTGGTACTACGATGAACCCGAACCAGAACCAGAACCTGAGCCAGATTTACCTTGTACTGTAACAACAGGATTATGGTGTAGATCAGGACCAGGAACAAGCTATTCAAAAGTCGGTTCAGGATTCGATGCTGGAGATAGAGTAGCAGTTAGTGGAAAAACAAATAATTGGTATTACATAACAGATTCAACTACTGATTCATATAATTGTTATGCTTCAAGTAATTATATATCATGTTCATCATCAGGTGGTGGCTCATCTAGTGGAGGAAGTACTTCTAAAAGTGCATATTGTTCTCTTCCTAATAAACTTGAATACTTTTATGGTGATCGATTAGCCATTGGTGGTATGACAGTACGTAATAAAAATGGTATTTGTGAGGATGCAAATCAAGAAAAATATCGTAAATGCTTTAATCCAGGTCTTGGAACGGCACTTATTGGTAATCTACAAAGTTCTACATATCTTACTATAACAATGTCTTGTTCACAAATATATAGTAGTTTCTCATTTAAAGTAAAAGTAGATTCCTGTCCTTCTTTAGGAAGTGAAGCTAAATGTAGACAACATGGTACTTATTGTATGTGGTCTGCTGGTTTCTGTAGACCTAGATCAATGACTAGTTAAATTATAATGAAAGGAATATATAACTATGAATAATAAAGAAAAGAAGTTAATTATAATTTTAACAATACTGATAATAATTATTACAACATTTACAATATTTATTTTAATTACCAAAAAGCAAAATAGAACAGAGGTTACTTATGATTTGCAAAAAGAAGAAAATATTGATATAGCAGGTAATATAACTACTATACCAAACAGAAACTATTCTTTTACTATTAATAATAAAAAGATAACATTTTGTTTTAAGAAAGAAAAAGAATGTTTTACTACTACATATAAAGAAAAAAATAATACCATTGTAGTAGGAGACCTAAAAGATGAATCCTTATCTGGAACATTTGATAAAAGTGGTACTAATGATGACCTCATTTTAGAAAAAAATTATCTAATGGTGCTAGCATTAAATATTATTATACTAAAAGACAAGGATAAAGAAGTGGAGTAATATCTGCTTCTTTTTATATTACACGTGTCTTATATATAGAGGCATACTGATGCATTATTTAGAGACAATATAAAATATTGACTCTAAATAACCTTCTAAGACCCAAGACTTAGAGGGACAAAATAAACTATACACTCTTGTATATTATTATTTTCTATGGTATAATCACTATAGAAATAGTAGGAGTAATAAGTATGAATAAGAAGTATAGATATCTAATTATAACATTAATAATATTTAGTATATTTTCATTAAAAAATGTATATGCATCAGTAGATGCAAAAATAAATCCAGAATGGATAAAGTATAATGAATTATCAGAAGAAGAAAAATCCCTTTATCTAGCAATTCCTAATAAATATATTTATGATTATGTAAATACAAATAAAAATAACTTAAGAAACATAAAGACAGTTTTTAATGATAATATTCCTACAGAGTTTTCATTAGCTAGTTTAGATAATAAAAACTATGTAAATACTATCAAAAAAGACCAAAAATCACTAGGACTATGTTGGGCATTCTCAGCTCTTGGCTCAATGGAATCCAATATGCTATTAAGAGGAGTACAATCCCTTGATGATAGTATATCAAAATGTAATAATACCAATTCTAGAGACTGTAGAGTAAAAGATGATTCAATTATTAATAATAATTATAAAAATCTATTAGTTAGTAATAATGCTACTTTTTCAGAAAGAAATATCGACTATATATTATCTGGTCCAACAGATGTTACTTCATATACAGATTCTAATAATAAATATACAATCGTAAAAGAAAAATATAATCCCTATAGTTATCCAAGTAGAGTAATTGGTAGCGGTGGTACTTTCTCCTCAATTGGTGATTTATTCTATTATGGAATATCCCCTAAAAGAGAAATAGACACTTGGGAAAAATATAATACTAGTATGACTACCAAAACATTAGAAGAAATATTCGATAGTGTACCTACAGACTATACAGTAACTGACTACTACGAATATCCATCAATGCCCAGTAGGAGTAGTAGTGATTATATAGCTTGGCAAAGCGATTTAAAAAAATTAATAATGACATATGGTTCTACCTATGTTGCTACTTTAGGCCCAAGTAGTACATATGCTGGTAGCTGCTACTACTATAATAGTAGTGATAAAATGGGAATAATAGACCATAGTCTCTCTTGTGGTACCACTTCTTTAGGATATCATGCTATGCAAATAATAGGCTGGAATGATAACTATGAATATGGCTATTGTAAACTAGGAAGTAAAGCAAGTTCATCTTATACTAAAAGTACATGTGAAAGTAATGGTTATACTTGGACTAGCGGAAAAGGAGTATGGCTTCTTAAGAACTCTTGGGGTAATGTTCTTCCATATCTATACTTAACTTATGATTCACTTGCAAGTGGTATAAGTGGTGTAAGAGGAGTAAAAGTAAGAGACTATGATAACACTTACAACGAAAAAATTAGTAACATTAGTCTTAATAGTAGAACAAATGATAGTATAATTTATAAATATGGAAAATCTAGTGATAAAGAATATTTATCACAAATTAATGTTAGATTTTATACATATTTAAAAGACTATAAAATATCTATTAGTAATGATGGTGAAAACTATACCGAAGTAGATAGTGGTACTATAGACTTACCTGGTATGAGAGCATTTTATCTAAATGATTATGTCCTAGATAATGATAACTTTTATATAAAAATAGAAGGAATTACTAGTATATATGAAGCTCCTACTGTCCTTACTAAAAACGAATGCTCTTATCTAAATAATTGTGATAGTAGTATTAAGTTAAATACTTACCTAGATAATATTTATTACAATAATACCGGAGGTACAATAGAGGTTAGAACTAAGACTACTAATGTAAGTAGTGGTTCTATACTAAATTATAAAATATATAACCCATCAGGAGAAAATATTACAGATGATATTTTTAATGTTAATACTTATGTCGTAACCTCTAATAACATTGCAAATATAGTAGTAGGAGAAGACTATTTACCAGGTAAATATACAATAGAAACAAGTTATAATGATGTTACAAACGATACATATTTTTATGTCCTAGGTAGTAATTTCATAACATTTAATACTGATGATTACATCTTTGTAAGCAATAAAAACTATAAAATAAATTATGAACTCTTAAGTACCAAAGATATATCAAATATACGTTTTACTAGTAGCAATAGTAGTGTATGTACAATAGATAATAATGGAGTACTAGATATCAGAAGTAGCGGTAATTCCACAATAACTCTGACAATAAGTACACCACTAGGTGATATCTCTAATAGCGTGCAAATAACAATTTATGATGATGATAATGTAGATATAACAGATATAGACTTAGGCCTTCCCTCAAATAACCTTAACACAAACTCTTCATATGATATCAATTTAAAAATATCACCATTTGGTAATAAGAAAAACATTAGTATCGAAAACTTAAGTAGTGATTTAATAACAATCAATAATGATAAAATTATTACTAATTCCAAGAGTGGAACCGCTAGTGTTAAGTATTCACTAAATGGCTTTGAGAAAGTATTTAAGTTTGTAATCGTAGACCCAATTAAATATAGTTATGATAATAGTTATACTAATAAAGACTTACAAATTAATTTTGATATTAACTATTATAGAAATAATTTTAATGGTTATTTACTCTTTGAATATAATGATATAATTTCAAGAATAGATAATAATATTTCTAATTTCAATATCAGTATTAGTAATAATAGTATTATTAACTATAATTTAAAATATTGTGAAAAAGAATGTACTACTATTTATAGTGATACTATCACTATAGATAATATAGATAAAGATAAGCCTTATATCACATATGATTATAGCAATAATAAAAAAGAACTAATAATTAATATAAAAGATGATATAAGTGGTATAAAAGAAGATAATTATTACTATGGTATCAGTAGTAATAATATAGATATACCAGACTTTAAGACATTCAAAAATAACGAAGCTATTAAAGATAATCTAATTAATCATATCAATAGATTTTTATGGATAAAAAACTTCAAGGATAATGCAGGTAATTATCTATGTAGTAGCAATTATTGCATATATGAAATAGATACTATTTTCAATACCTATCGAGTAAATTACTATGATGATGATGGTAAAACTCTACTTATGTCTAAAGAATATAATGAAGGAGATGTAATAGAAGATTATACCTATAGTAAAGAAGATGACATTTATGAATATGAATTTATCTCTTTTGACAGATATACTCCTGGTATGACTATAAATAGTGATATGAACTTCTATATCAAATATAAAAAGATAGCTAAATATATCGAATCCAATAATTATTTAATTAAAGATAATTATATCAGAAATATACATCTAAATAACATATTTAATAGATATAATTATAATGACTTTATAAATAACCTTCTTCATTATGACGATTTTAAATTATATAATAGTAATGAAAATTATTCAGACAGTGCTTATATTAAAACAGGAGATATTTTCAAAAATAAGTATAATAGTTATAAGATAGTTATTACTGGTGATGTAACAGGAGATGGCTATGTAAAAATGAATGATTTAATGAAAATAGCTAATTATCTTATAGATGGTAAATCCCTAAAAGAAGAATATTTATATGCTGCTGATATAACTATGGATAATAAAGTTAAAATGAATGACTTAATGAAGATGGCTAATGCTATGTTAAATGGAGGTAGTTTATGAAAAAGTTTAGTTTAATATTTATTTTATGTTTTTCCTTTCTAACAAGAGTTAAGGCTACTAATATTGATGTTAGCGTTAGCTGTCCATCTACTGGATATAAAGGAACTACTATTACTTGTAATATTACTGGTAATGCAGTAGGAGGCTCTTTAACTGGTATAAAAGGAAACTTTGATATCACAAATGGTGTTTTCAATAGTTTTACCCCTTCCTCTTCATGGACTGTTTATGCCTCTAGTAGTAGCGGATTCGTTATAGGAAACACTAGTGGAATAACAGGAAATAGTTTACTAGGAAGTATTAGCATTACTTTAACCGGCGACATTGGTAGTAATATGACCTTTGTCCTATCTAATTTAAATGCTACTGATACAGAGTATGAAGACTACGATATCACCAACAGAAGGTCTGGCACTAGTATTATAAAGAAAGAAGAATATAAGCCTTCTGAAGAGAAACCTAACAACAACAATAACAACAATAATAAGAATAATAACTCTAATAATAACAATAATAACAAAAATAATAATAATCAAAACAATACCCCTTCTAAAAAAGAAGCATACCTTGATAGCTTAGAAGTAGAAGGCTTTGATATAAACTTTAGTAAAGATAAATATGAATATATAATCGAAGTAAATGATACAATAAAGAAAATTAATATCAAAGCTAGTTCCTCTTATGAAATAGAAGGAACAGGAACTTTTGATATTAATAAAGATAATAATACTTTTAAAGTTATAGTTACTTCTCCTGACGAGAAAAAAGAATATACAATTAATGTTAAAGTAATATCAAATAATACTTCTAACGACATCGATAGTATTAATAAAGTACTATCAATCTATGATAGTGTTAGTATTAAATTAGATAAAAATAGTGATAAAAACATCGCTTACAAAAATATATTAAGTAGTATACTAGGTAAGAATAAAAAAATTATTTATAATATTTATGATCATGATAAAATACTTTATAGTTATATATTTGATGGTAGCAAGATGGATATTATTTTAAGTGATATTAATTTAGATATTACATTTGATAAAAACAACGAAACAGATATAAAAGGTATTATCTTTACTACTAATTATAAAAGTTATTTCCCAAGTGGTACTATACTTAAAATATATAATATTAAAGAGAGTAGTAAAGATATAAAGAAATTATATCGTATTAATAGTGAAAACTATACTGAACTAATTAGTGATAAGTTATCTTTTGATAATGATAATGTATCTTTTACTATAGAAAAAGGAGATAAGTATTTACTTAGCAATATCATTACTAATGACTATAATCCTTATATCACTATTTCTATAATTCAAACCTTACTTATCATAGCAATAGTAATCGAATCAATAAACATTACTTATAAATACTTAAAAGTAAAGAAAGAAAAAAATAGTTAAAACTATTGTTTACTTTTCTTTTTTATTGTATAATTAGATAGAAAGGTAGGGAAAAAAGAATGAATAGAAAAGGTTTTACCTTGGTTGAGTTACTTGGTACTATTGTTATTATTGGTCTCGTAATAGCGGGCTCAGCCTTTGGTATAATTAAATTAATTGATAAATCTAAAGACAAAGGAAATAAAGTAACTATATCTAGTATAGAAAGTGCGGCTTCTGGCTATGCCAGTGAAAAAATAATGATGAAGATTATTGGATACAGATGGATAGACCAGATATAAAAGGTAAATACTTTTGTGTCACTATTGGAACTTTACAAAATAAAGGATTATTAGCTAAAGACATTAATCTTGATGGACTATCGACTGAAGATAAAATTATTAGTAAAAGTACTTATGTAGGAATAAAGAAAGATAACATTACTAAAGCAAATAGTAAACCAACTTTAATTGCTACTACTAGCCAGTGTAAATTTTCAGATAAATCAAAATGTTCAAATGAAGAAATATTATATGGAGTATGTACCAACACCATATTAAATGAAGATTTAACACTTCCAAATATCAAAGCAGGAGATAGCTATACTGATAGAATAAATAATATTACTTTTGATGATATTACAGAAAAAAATGGTTTTCCTATAACGATTACTAAGAAATACTTTTATTACGCTGATGAACAAGAAAAGATTTTTAATCAAGAACCAGTAGAAATTAATACTAATGACAATAGTTTTAATATTTCAGATTTAATAAAATCAAAAAAATATTACTATAGTATATGTATGAATACTGAAGTTAGTAGAGCCTGTTCTTTAGTAACAGAACAAAGTACTAAAGATATTGAAAAGCCAACCTTTAGTCAAAGCAAAAATAATATCACTATAAATTATAGTACTAAAAACATATATGGTGATAAGGAAAATAAACCCGAAGCTACATATTATTTTAAGACAACAATGCCTGCAGAAGTACAAACTGATATATATAAATGTAATAGCATTGATGATTGTGATGGTACTCCAATTAAAAAAATAGATGATGTAACTAAATTATATAAATCTTCTGAAAGAACTATTATTTTAAGTTATCCACCTAGTGCTAATTCTTTTGATTTAAAGGTAGAAGCATGGACATATGATAAGAAAGGTAATAACAGTTCGAATAGTTCTAATTTTAAAATTAGTCCAACAACTTATACTATAAGTTACAATGCTAATGGTGGAAGTGGGGCTCCAAGTAGTCAAACAAAAAAATATAATGAAGATATTAAACTTAGTAGTGCAGAACCTACTAGAAGTAATTATACATTTACTGGATGGAATACTAGTAGTAGTGGTAATGGAACATCTTATTCAAAAGGTGCTACTTATAAAGAAAACAATGATATAACACTTTATGCACAGTGGAAAGCTAATACATTTACACTTCATTATGATGATAATGGTGGAAGAGGTTGTTCAGATAAAACAAAAACATTAACACCAGGAAATAAATTAGGCACATTATGTAGGCCTACTAGAAGTGGTTATTGGTATTTTAATGGTTGGTATTATGATGGAAAAAACTATACTGCTAGTACAGTATTTAATGGTGATAGTGATATAACACTTGTTGCTTCTTGGTACTACGATGAACCCGAACCAGAACCAGAACCTGAGCCAGATTTACCTTGTACTGTAACAACAGGATTATGGTGTAGATCAGGACCAGGAACAAGCTATTCAAAAGTCGGTTCAGGATTCGATGCTGGAGATAGAGTAGCAGTTAGTGGAAAAACAAATAATTGGTATTACATAACAGATTCAACTACTGATTCATATAATTGTTATGCTTCAAGTAATTATATATCATGTTCATCATCAGGTGGTGGCTCATCTAGTGGAGGAAGTACTTCTAAAAGTGCATATTGTTCTCTTCCTAATAAACTTGAATACTTTTATGGTGATCGATTAGCCATTGGTGGTATGACAGTACGTAATAAAAATGGTATTTGTGAGGATGCAAATCAAGAAAAATATCGTAAATGCTTTAATCCAGGTCTTGGAACGGCACTTATTGGTAATCTACAAAGTTCTACATATCTTACTATAACAATGTCTTGTTCACAAATATATAGTAGTTTCTCATTTAAAGTAAAAGTAGATTCCTGTCCTTCTTTAGGAAGTGAAGCTAAATGTAGACAACATGGTACTTATTGTATGTGGTCTGCTGGTTTCTGTAGACCTAGATCAATGACTAGTTAAATTATAATGAAAGGAATATATAACTATGAATAATAAAGAAAAGAAGTTAATTATAATTTTAACAATACTGATAATAATTATTACAACATTTACAATATTTATTTTAATTACCAAAAAGCAAAATAGAACAGAGGTTACTTATGATTTGCAAAAAGAAGAAAATATTGATATAGCAGGTAATATAACTACTATACCAAACAGAAACTATTCTTTTACTATTAATAATAAAAAGATAACATTTTGTTTAAAAAAAGAAAAAGAATGTCTTACTACTACATATAAAGAAAAAAATAATACCATTGTAGTAGGAGACTTAAAAGATGAATCTTTATCTGGAACGTTTGAGAAAAGTGGTACTAATGATGACCTCATTTTAGAAAAAAAACTATCTAATGGCACTAGCATTAAATATTATTATACAAAAAGACAAGGATAAAAAGGCTCTACAACATCTAGTGGGGAGTTGTATTGAAAAAGCAACAACATCTGATGGGGAGCCAAAATTATTAATTATTTCAGTTCTAAGAAGCCAGAGTAACATCTGCTTCTTTTTCTATAGATACTTGCTTATATAAAGAGGCATAACGATGCATCATATAGAGACAATATTTAATATTGGCTCTATATGACACTCTATAGACTTTAGGCTTAGAGTGAGTTGACATAAACAGTAAAATCTAGTACAATTATAGTAGGGAAAGTGATAAGAATGAAAGAAAATAATAACTTACCAGAAGAAGAATATATACCTAGACATGCTAATAATTATGGCTATAATAAAGTAAAAGAAAAAATAGAACTAGATAGTGAAGAGATTTCTAGTAATGAAGAATTAGAAGTAGAAGAGAAATGCTATAAGATAGATAAGAATATAGATATAGAAAAAGAACTAGATAATATAAATGATACTATAGAACCTAAAGTAGTAAAAAAGAAAAAGAGAAAACTTAAAAGATGGGTATGGATTTTCTTTTTAGTTATATTTATCAGTATAATTATATTTAGTAGTATTAAAATTATATTTTGGGTGAAAGATAATAAAAAGACTTCAGATACAGTTAATGATATCAATAAAATTACAAATATCGAAGAAAAGAAAGATGATGAGAATACAGAATTAGTAAATGAACCAGAAGATAAAAGTGAAGATAACGATTATTGGTATTATATTAAGTTCCCTTTAATAGATGTAGATATAAATGCTTTAAAGAGTAAAAATAGTGATACCATAGGTTGGATTAATGTAAATAATACAAATATTAATTATCCATATGTTCAAGGAAAAGATAATAGTTATTATTTAACTCATTCTTATGATAAAAGTTATAATGAAGCAGGATGGGTATTCTTAGACTATCGTAATAGTAGTACTCTATCAGATAAGAATAATATCTTATATGCCCATAGTAGACTAGATAAGACAATGTTTGGCTCTTTATCAAAGACATTAAAGTCTAATTGGTATAACAATAAAGATAATCATATTATTAGATTATCTACTGAAAGTGAAAACACTATGTGGCAAATATTCTCAGTATATAAAATACCAGAAGAGAGTTATTATATAACAACTAACTTTAATACCGATTCCGAGTATGAGACCTTTCTAAATACCATTAAAGGAAGAAGTATTCATAATTTTAATACTACTCTAACAGTAGAAGATAAAATATTAACACTTAGTACCTGCTACTCCGATACCGAAAGAACGGTTGTACACGCTAAACTAATTAAGAGAAGTTCAAGATAAATGAGGAAGTGTCTCCTCATTTTATTTTTCCTAATTTTTTTGTTATTTTTTCTCCCTTATTTTATAGGCTTTAAGAAGAAAAATACACGAACAGTTAACTTTTTTCTGAGTATCATAAAATAATAAAAAATAGAAAATTAAGAAACAAAGATATTTATAAAATATAGAAAAAAGCAAAATTAGTTTACAAACATTTGAAACATAAAAAGTAAGAAAATACTATATTTTATAAGGAATAATAAGATATAATATACAGAAAACATCAAAAGTAAAAAATAAAAAATATTCAAAAATTAGAAAAAATAGAAAAAACAAAAAATAAAAAATGTCAAGAAAAATAAAAAATAAAAAATACGAACAAAATGTATTGACAAAGAGGATATGACAATATATAATTATATCTGTAAGGTAGGAGGAAGTTATGACAGAAACAGAAGAAAAATTAGAGACTATTGAAGTCGTAAAAAGAAATGGTAAGAAAGTAGAGTTTGACGGAACTAAAGTTGCCATTGCTATTAAGAAAGGCTTTGATAGTATTTTAATCGAAGATGAAAAAAAATATAGTGAGAAAGATATTCAAAAAGTATATCAAGCCGTTATTAAAAAGATTGCTAAAGAATATTTACCACTAGGTAAGATTAAAATTGAAGAAGTTCAAGACTTAATCGAAGATATGCTGAAAAAATACGATTATACTGATGTATATGAATCATTTTCAGAATATAGAAAAAGAAGAACTGCTGCTAGAATAGCCTTTAGAGATGATAAGATTCAGGCTAAGTTACAGAAAAGTATTGAAGGACTTGGACTTAAGTCTGCGAATGAAGAAGATAGTAAGAGAGAGAATGCCAATATAGATGGTAACTCAGCAATGGGAACTATGCTTCAGTTTGGTAGTACCATATCAAGAGTATTTACTGAGACATATCTTATGAAAAAGAAATTTGCAGAAGCCCATGATAATGGTGATATTCATATTCATGATATGGACTTTGAAGCGATGGGTACTACTACTTGCATGCAAATAGACTTAAATAAGTTATTTAAAGGTGGATTTTCTACTGGACATGGTCATCTAAGAGAACCAAAAGATATTATGAGTTATTCAGCACTAGCGGCAATAGCAATTCAATCTAATCAGAATGACCAACATGGTGGACAATCAATACCAGCATTTGATTATTATATGGCACCAGGAGTATTAAAAACATTTAAAAGAATGTTTAAACAAGCAGTATATGAATTATTAGATTTTACAGATTTCATTAGTTTCATAAATATGGATAGAGTAGAGAAAGAAATAGATAAATTATCTAGTATCGATACAACTATCGAAACATTTGAACCTATTTATAAAGATAGTGTAGAAGTAAAGAGAATATTTGAAAAAGCATACGAGACTGCTTATAAGAAGACAGATAGACAAACATATCAGGCTATGGAAGCCTTTGTCCATAATTTAAATACAATGCATTCAAGAGCAGGAGCCCAAGTACCATTTTCTAGTATTAACTTTGGTACTGATACATCACCAGAAGGTAGAATGGTTATTAAGAATTTCTTATTATCTATAGATGCTGGACTTGGTAAGAATGAAACACCAATATTCCCAATATCTATATTTAAACTTAGAAAAGGTGTTAACTATGAAACTACAGACCCTAATTATGATTTATTTAAACTTGCTTGTAAGGTTTCCTCAAAAAGACTATTTCCAAACTTTTCATTTATGGATTCCTCATTTAATAAACCATATTTCAAAGGAGACTATAATACCGAAGTTGGATATATGGGATGTAGAACTAGGGTAATTGGAAATGTTATAGATGAAGATAAAGCAGTTACTCCTGGAAGAGGTAATTTATCATTTACTTCAATTAACTTACCTAGACTTGGTATTAAGCATGGTATTGTAAGAAATGATGAAATTGATATGAAAGGCTTCTACGAGGAACTAGGAGAACTAATGGATTTAGTTAAAGACCAATTACTAGAAAGATTTGAGATTCAATGTAATAAGAGACTATATAACTTCCCATTCCTATTAGGACAAGGAGTATGGATTGATTCAGATAAATTAAAACCTAATGATAGATTAAGAAAGATACTTAAACATGGTACATTATCAATTGGTTTTATAGGACTTGCAGAGTGTCTTAAAGCATTAATTGGTAAACATCATGGTGAGAGTGATGAGGCTCAAAAACTAGGACTTGAAATAATAGAGTTTATGAGAAATAGATGTGATGAGTATGCTAAAGAGTACAAATTAAACTTTACATTACTTGCTACTCCAGCAGAAGGTTTATCTGGTAGATTTATTAATATAGATAAGGCTGTATATGGAAAAATTAAAGGTGTTACTGATAGAGAATATTATACCAATTCATTCCATGTACCAGTATATTATAATATATCAATAGTAAATAAGATTAAGAAAGAAGGTCCATATCATAAATATACTAATGCTGGTCATATAAGTTATATTGAGTTAGATGGAGATACCACTAATAACTTAGAAGCATTTGAAAAGATAATTAGATTAATGTATGAAAATGATATGGGATATGCCGCAATTAACCATCCAGTAGATAGAGACCCTGTATGTGGTTATGTTGGCGTAATTGGAGATATTTGCCCTGGATGTGGTAGAAAAGCCTATGAAGGTGTTCCAATAGAAAGAGTAAATGAATATAAAAATAATTGTAATTGTTAAATAGAAGAGAGGTAATTAAAATGAAAGAAGAAGTTAAAGAAAAATTAGTAGGTGAGGGTGTTGGTTTTGAAAGAATTAGAAGAATTACTGGATATTTAGTTGGTACTGTAGATAGATTTAACAATGGTAAAAGAGCAGAAGAAAGAGATAGAGTAAAACATGGTACTGAAGGATTAATGAGTAATAAATAATGAAAATTAGACTTGCTAGTCCTGTAGTTATGCCTGATAGTATAGTAGATGGAGAGGGTATAAGATTTGTTCTTTGGACACAAGGGTGCTTACACAAGTGCCCTGGATGTCAAAACCCTCAAACCCATTCTTTTGATGATGGTTTTCTAATAGATATAGAAGAAATAAAAGAACAAATAGATGAATTAGAAGGTCAAGATGGTATTACCTTTTCAGGAGGAGACCCCTTCTATCAGGTAGAAGAATGTATAGAAATTGCTAAGTATGTTAAAAGTAAGAAAATGAATATTTGGTGCTATACAGGTTTTACTTATGAGGTTCTTCTTAGTATGAGTAAGAATAATCCTAAAATTATAGAGTTTTTAAAACTTATTGATGTTTTAGTAGATGGTCCTTTTATTCTAGAAAAAAAGAGTTTAGACGCTATTTTTAGAGGTTCTACTAATCAAAGAATTATAGATACTAAACTTAGCTTAAAGAATAAAAGTATTGTTTTAGTTGATAAGTATTATACTCAAAATAAAAAGAAAAGTAAAAGAGATAGAATATACATCTAATCTCTTTTTTTGCCACTTCAGCCTTATATAAAATAAGTCTTCCGTGGTATCTCGTAAGCCTACTAAAGTAGTCTTCCTCATAAATTATTTTTGTGTTTAAATATAGACATATGTATGTATATGAAAATAAATAAAAATACACTAAAAGTATATTGACTAACTAGCATATTTATAGTACAATGATATCTGTGGCAACACTTAAAGGTGTTTTCTCTCCAAAATCTTAGTAATCCTAAGAGGAAGGAGTGACGTCTATGATGAAAGAACTTTTTTACTTCTTAGGGGGCTTAAGGTTTAAGTAGTGGAATCAGTTGTAGCACTTGCTATGATTATTTTTATCACTATTGTCTATATAGATAATATGATACATAGAAAATAGACAAAAGAAGCACCTAAGGGGGTGCTTCGTAATCTATTTACGGAGAGAACACCTTTCACAACTAGGTGTTACCCATTTTTATTATGGATAATTTTCTCTTTCCATATACAATTATATATTATTTTGATAAAAATATCAATATATTTATTGAAAAATATTTTATGATGTGTTAAACTTATTATAGAAAAATTGAAAGGAGAGACCTCACTATGAATAGAGAAAGAATTACTAAAGTTAACTACTTGTTAACTAGAAGGGAGTTATGTCAATATTTGGTACACTATTTATAGGGGGTTTCTTCTTTTTTT
>OIYS01000446.1_pt1 | contig 29155 bp, 28 predicted proteins | sample 1588271 | NCBI WGS metagenome assembly OIYS01 (sample SAMN03283286) | human gut metagenome | biome: human-associated habitat; material: feces | host: Homo sapiens | place: Peru | collected 2012
TTTTGAAAATGAGGTCAAGCCAAATGCGGGTGCTGCGCCCGTTTCCTTCTCGGAAGGGGTGGGCAATATTCATTTTCACATACTTCTCGACGATTTCATCAAAAGTGAATTGTGGCATTTTATCAATGTTGGCAAGTGCCGCTTCGAGATACATTAGCGGTGCAAAACGAAAATTTCCCTTTGCAATATTTACTGTTCTGAGTTTTCCTGCAAAGTCGTAAATGTCCTCAAAGAGATATTTATGGATTGACTGCAATGTAGGAAACTTGCCGACAGGAAGATTATCTAAAATGGCTTTTTCAAAAAGCTCAAGAGCCTTTTTCTTGCTGATACGCTCTTCTTCACGGGCGAGGTCGGCAGAACTTGTAAGTCCCAATTTATTTTCAAGTGCCATATCGCACCTCCAAATACTAATTACTTATCAGCCGCAACGCCGGATTTCATCCAAGCATCGACTTCGCTGACCTTGAATTTCCACAGTCTGCCTATCTTAGCGGCGGGCATATTGCGACGTTCAATCCAGTCGAGGACTGTATCACGGCTAACGCCCAAATATTCCATTATCTCTTTCATTGAATACCAGCGTTCAAGGTTGTTATCCATGGTGAAATCCTCCGTTTTCACGAAAATACAATTTTACATCATATAGTATAACACAATTCTTAGGATTTTTCAAGGTTTAATAGGGGTTTATTCAGGGTTGGAACGAAAAAGTCATAAATTGCACGGCAAAGGAAAAGCCTTCTTCCAAAAAATCGGGAGAAGGCTTTGAAAAATATATCAAGACTCAGACAAATGACGGAACAAACCGAGGGTGCATATGGCGGTTATATTCCTTGTTATATGTAGCAAAAAGCGAAGAAAGCTTGAGGATATGCACATTATCATAATTGGTGCTCAAAATCCAAAAGCTGTCGGGCACACGGTTTACGGTGCAGATGATGTATTCATTCTCGTAAAACGGTCTGTCTTTTGTGGTACTACGCTCAATCTCCTTCCAGAGCTTTTGCGTCAATCTTCCTCCGGGAGTTGTATCGTAATACGCATATACCGCCCGCTTTTTCTTGAAGGCGAAATCAAAGTTTATGTTGCCGATTTTAACATTGTGATAGCTTAAATCTTTGGTGTCAATGTAGTCTGTTGAAATGGAATTGACATTTTTATCTAACCAATAGGCGCACATTTCTTTATAAAATGCAGAAAGAATCTCATCATTAAAATATCTCATAAAACGATTATAAACATCTTCGCTGAAGCTACCGTCTACATTTGGGACAGCGGTCATTAGAGTTTTATACCAAAGCGCAACATAACTGTTCGCCGGGTAATATTTTGTATGACCGTTCTTTTCGGGTTTCTTTCGGACAAGACCAAATTCGCAAAGCGTTTTAATGTACTTGTCGCATTTATTTTTGGGATAACCCGAAAACGCCGACAGTTCGCTAATGCGGTTATAACCGTTTGCCATTGCATACAGCAGCGTGTTGTAGCTTTCGGGTGTTCGGAAGCATTCGCACATCATATCATTCATCAAGCGGTAAAACGGAGAATTGATATGAAGAAACACTTTTACATTTTCTTCAAAAGAAATGCTCGTATCGTATAGGGATAAAAGTTCCGTAATACCTGCCGACAGGCAGAAGATATTTACCGACTCCTTATCACTTACGGACAGTATTTCGGAAATTTCCTGCGTAGAATACGGCGTTATAGAGAGCGTTTGGCAGGGTATTTCAATCTGTTCCCAAGGTCTGCCGATTAACACTATAAGCGCACCGCAACCGTTACTTGCTTCTGAAAAGTGCTTTAATGCCGCACAAAAATCATTATTATCGTTTCGTTCGCCCACATCGTCAAAAAAGACGGTTGGGCGTTTTTCTTTGCCGTAGGCATGCAGGCAATCGAAGAACGCCGACCAAGTTGTGCAGTCCTTGAATACATCGGGAAAACGCTCCGAAAATGTTTTTAGTGCGAGCTCTACGCTGATATGCCGAAAGGAAAAGTAAAGGCTATCCTTGTTTTCGGCGCAGTAAGATAACGCCGCATAGGTCTTGCCCATTCCCGAATCTGCCGAGAGAAGCCCTATCTCATTCGAGTCGCTATGAGATGAATGAAACTGCTCAATATCTTTTTTTAATTTGTCGGGTATTCTTTTTAAAATCATAACATCACCGTCATATCGTAAGTTGACTTTTTTATCATTATATCAGATTTTCACTCGTTTTTCTATCAATTTCAAAAAATCAAAATATTTTTTCAGCCGAAATTTCCCCGTAAATAAAGGGGTTTCGGCTGTTTTTTGTTTTCGAATGAAAAATTCTTTTTGAAAAAGACCTGCATTTTCCCCGACCTCATTCGGAACTAGTGAAGGGACAAATCCTTGAAACACGCTGCTTTCAAGCGGGAAAAAAATAATTTGTCCATTTTCTCAAAAAAGTCAGCAATTAAAAGTGAGGGTATCAAAAAGTTTTTTGTCAAACTCCAAAGCAATTCGCCAATTGGTTAGTGAGGGAAATAAGCAATAGCGATTTGTATTCACCCCGTACCTCGCCGGCTACTCCTTGAGGGGATAAAAAACCTTCAGTGAACCTTGACAACTTAATGACCGGCTGAATGAGATATGTTTTTCGGCGAAGAATCGCCACGATATGAGCGTACCAAGAAAAACAAAACTTTGCGGTGAGATTCCGGAACAGGAACGACATTCAGGCAGACCGGCAAAGGAGACGGTATAAGGCTACCTTTCCTTATACCGAGCTCTTTACATAGCCACGCAAACCGTGTGGCTGAACATTCTCAGAAAGAGGTAAAAGATTATGAGAAAAACAGAGTTAAGAGAACTCTACAAGATGATGTTTCCGGACTATCCGGACATCGTAACCGTTGCTCAGCTTCAGAAGATGCTGGGCATCAGCAGACACTTGGCATACTACCTTATCAACGACGGATATATCTCCTGCATCAAAATTGGGAACGCCTTTAAGATCCCGAAGGTCAATGTCATCAACTACGTTATGGAGGAAGGAGGTGAGAAAAATGCAAGTTGAAAAATTGAGAACTGTTGATGCGGACACCTTGCTGTCAACGCCCCTTCGCAAGACTTTGTTCATCGTAGAAGGCTTGATACCGCAAGGGCTGAGCGTGTTATCGGGCGCAAGTAAGATCGGCAAAAGCTGGCTGATGCTGTGGCTCGGTATGCAGGTGGCAAGAGGGAATTCCGTGTGGGAATTTGAAACCCACAAATGCGACGTACTCTATCTTTGCTTGGAGGATACCCACGTTCGCATCCAAAACCGCTTGTATCAGCTTACGGATGAAGCGCCTGCCGAGCTTCGAATTGCTACTACGAGCTATCAGATCGGGAATGGTTTGGAACAGCAGATTGAAGATTATTTAAGCGACTTTCCGAACACAAAGCTTGTGATCATCGACACCTTTCAGAAGGTTCGTGACTCTCGTAACACCCTTGGTAAAAGCGGAATATATGCGGGAGATTACGACGATATCACGGCGCTGAAAACTATTTCGGACAAGTTCGGAATAGCTGTCGTAGTAGTCCATCATGTTCGCAAAATGAAAGACGCCAACGACCCATTCAACGAGGTCACGGGTTCAACGGGCATCACGGGAGCCGCTGACACTAGCTTTATTTTGAAACGCAGTCGCTCAAGCGAGATAGGAATGCTTCTTGCAACGGGGCGAGATATCGAGTATCAGGAGCTGACCTTGAAGTTCGACAACAGTACGCATCTATGGGAGCTTGTGGAGCGAAAGAACGCCGAAGATCTTCACCGAGAAGAGATCCCCGACTTTCTTTTTCGGCTCGTTTCCTTCATGGCTTTGCGCAGAATTTGGCAAGGCACAGCAAGTCAGCTACTTACCGAAATGAACGAAACTGAAACCACGGCAAACGTGGTAACCAAGCTGCTGGCGAGGTTTTCGGCAGAGGTTTTGATGCCACAGGGCATTGAATACAGAACCAAACGCACGGGGACAAGCCGCCTGATTCGGCTTGAAATGAATGACAGCGGTGACGGAAATGACGGCGAGATCTCTATATAGAAAACACCGTCACAACCGTCATTATCGTCACAAACAAAAGAAAGGATTTGATATTTATGAGAAGCAAAACACAAGGAATTAACGTAAGAGTAACACTCGACGAGAAAGAAAAGCTCAGCGAAAGCGCAATGTATTGCGGACTATCCATGTCGGAATATCTCAGAAGATTGGGACTTGGAAAGAACGTAAAAGCTGCAACCGATGAGAAAATCTACAAGACTTTTCGACAGGTAAGACAGCTCAAAAAGGATTTGGAGTTCCTTGAAAAAAGCGAAATCCTCTATCGACTGAGCGTGATAGAGGACTTACTGAAGTAATAAAAACATGGCGGAGGTTTTAGGCTGCGCTATCGTAGCGAGCAGACTGTTTGTACTCCCAAACAGTAAAAACTCGTTAGGATGTCTCCTAAAACCTCTCTCGGAAAGGAACGGTTATGAACAAAAGAATTAAGAAACAGTTTTGGCTCTCATCCCAAGAGGCGGCAGAGCTTAAAAGAAAAGCAGAGCTTGCCGGAATATCGGAAACGGCGGTGATTCGTTTGCTGATTCGAGGGTATGAGCCGAGAGAAAAACCGGACGGCAATTTCTATGAAGCAATGCGCAAGCTGTCTGCCATCGGCAACAACATCAATCAGCTTGCGGTGAAAGCTCACGCACTCGGATTCATTGCTGCGCCAATGCTAAAAAATGAAGCTTTGCGATGGCATCAGTTTCAGGCTGATGTGGAAGCTACCTTCCTGCGGCCACAGCAAAGCAATCTTAAATGGAAATAGAAAGGAATGAGAAACAATGACAAAACGAAAATCGGATTTTACTTTAGCGTCCTACGATGATATTTTTACCACGCAGGAAATGCGGGACGATGCAAAACTGGAGCGTGTTCAAAACATTCCGCTTTCAGAACTTCATCCCTTTAAAAATCATCCTTTTAAAATAATAAATAACGAGGAGATGGAACGAATGATTGAAAGTATCCGCAAAGTAGGTGCAATCACCCCAGCACTTGCGAGACCTTTGCCTGACGGTGGCTACGAGCTTATCTCAGGTCATCGTAGGCTTGCGGCGTGTCAGGTGTTAGGGATTGAAACAATGCCCGTCATCGTGCGTGAGATGTCCGACGATGAAGCGGTGATTGCTATGGTGGACGCAAATTTGCAGAGGGAAACGATTTTACCCAGCGAAAAAGCCTTCGCTTACAAGATGAAGCTTGATGCGCTAAATCATCAGGGTTCAACTTCTGTCCAAGTCGGACAGAAGTTATTGTCTCGAAGTGTAGTAGCAGCAGATGCTAATACAAGCGAAACGCAAATACAACGTCATATCCGCTTGACTTATCTTATTCCCGAACTTCTTGATAAGGTAGACGAAGGCAAGGTTGCCTTTAGTCCCGCTGTCGAAATTTCTTTTCTAACTGAGGAAGAACAAAAGGTATTAGTTGATGCGATGGCGTTAAATGACTGCACTCCGTCTCACGCACAAAGCTTACGACTTAAGAAACTATCGCAAGGAGGCTTCCTCGACCAAAATGCAATTTATGAAATTATGTCGGAGGAAAAACCAAATCAGTAGGAACAAATCAAACTTAAGCGGGATGACCTCAGAAAATACTTTCCGCCGAACTATACGAACGAGCAAATCAAAAAAGATATTGTCAAAGGTTTGGAACTCATAAAACGACAGCGAGAACGAAACCGAGACGCACGCTGATTCGAACCAAAGTGTTTGCGGTGTAACAATTCGCACAATGGAAAGAACTCCAAATCTTCGGTATAATTGAGCCGTCGGTTTGGAGTTTGTTCTGCGTGCAAATCTAAATTTTAGGAGGAAAATAAAATGGTAGCAGGACATCTGCAAATAAAAAAGGCTATTATTACGCCGTTCCCAGTTGGAACAACGGCGAAAAGAGACAAACAAAATGGATTCCCCTTGGACTTCCCGAAAAAGGAAATAAGCGAAAAGCACAAGTGGAACTCTCGAAAATCCGAAGCGAATTTGTTATTCCCGTTGAGGAGGATGATCTGAGTGCCGATATGCTATTCGCTGACTATCTGCTCGAATGGCTTGAAATATCAAAAGGACGTTTGGCAATCGCTACTTACAGCTCATACGTGGGACTAATTAAAAGTTCTATAGAGCCATATTTTCGTAAAAAGAAGCTGACGCTTCGTGAACTGGAGGCAAGGCACATTCAAAGCTTCTATTCCGAAAAACTCAAGGTCGTTAAACCGAACACCGTCATTCATTACCACGCCATTATCCATTCCGCACTTAAATATGCGGTGAAAACCGATATGATCATTCAAAATGTGGCGGATAAGGTTGACCGACCGAAGAAAAATGATTTTCAGCCAGTATTCTTATCCGCAGAGGAAACAAAGAAAATGTTTGAAGCCATCAAGGGAACAAAATTAGAACTTCCCGTTTTGGTAGCGGCATTTTATGGACTTCGCCGTGGTGAGGTGTTGGGGCTTAAATGGGACGCTATTGATTTTGAACGGGGAACGATTTCCATCAAACGAACCGTAACATCTATAAATCTTGACGGTAAGTATCAGGAAATTGAAAAGGACTCTGCGAAAACAAAGTCCAGCCTTCGCACCTTGCCACTCGTTGGCAGTTTTAAGGAATACTTTCTGCAAGTCAAGGAAGCACAAGAACTGAACAAGAAGGTTTGCGGAAATTGTTATAACTATCAGTACGACGGTTATGTGTTCGTGGATGAAATGGGAGAACGATTAAAAGCAAATTATCTGACGAGCCGTTTTCCGGAGCTTCTTGAAAATAAGGGACTGCGCCGTATGCGTTTTCACGATCTTCGTCATAGCTGCGCTTCACTGCTTCTTGCTAATGGTGTTCCTTTGAAGCATATTCAGGAGTGGCTTGGTCATTCTGATTTTTCTACAACAGCAAGTATTTATGCCCATTTGGACTACAGTTCAAAGATTTCTTCGGCGCAGGCAATGGAAAGCGGATTGCAATTACCTGAGACCGGCGGGTTCACAAGCCGATGGAGCGGTGAAACTTTGAATTAGGGTATGTAAAAAATGTTGTATGCTCTGACCACTTGTTCTTAAAAAGGCAAAAAGAAAAAAGCCTGAAATCGGCTTGATTACAGGCTTTTTTGTTTGGCGGAGACGGAGGGATTCGAACCCTCGACCCTCAGGGGGCATCATGATTTCGAGTCATGTCCGTTATGACCACTTCGATACATCTCCATATATTGGTGATTAACCTCATTTATTGTACTTGTTTTTTGTGCGATTGTCAAGCAAATCACACAATTTTGTGAATTTGAATTTAATCTATAAAAGCATAGCCAGGGTGCCTGCTATTATCATAACAAGACCTATGCTTGATTTTACGGACAGTTTTTCTTTGAAAACTAAGTATGAAAAGACTATTGAAACAACTATGCTTAAACTTATCAATTGGCACAACTGCACTTGCAGGACCGTCTTGCAAGACCTTATAGTAACATAGCCACGAACCGCCTGTCGCAACGCCTGAAAGGCAGATGTAGGCAAGTTCGCTTTTGGTCACTTCTCTTTTACAGTAAGCTGTTTTCCTTTTGCAAAAACAAGCAGCCAAGCCATTATAAGAACAACGCTTGTACGGATTGTTGTTCCAAGATTTGACTCTGCTCCCTCTATGCTTTTAAAGTGTATTTTCCGTTTCTTATGATAACAAAATCTTTTGCCATAAGTCGGTGAAGAATTTGTTTTGATTTTTTATGACTTACTCCGAGAAGTTCGGAAATTTCTTTTGAAGTTACCGTAATGTTGTCGGTGATGTATGAAATCACAATATCCTGTCTGTCACTCTCAATATCGGGATGATTTTGCAGAGGTGAAGTATTATCTAAATCATTTTCGGGGACAAATAAAAGTTTTAATGTGATACTTTCGGGTTCAAAACTTTCTTCAATAACAGGCTGAACAAGTCCGTGACTTTTCCAAACGGAGAAAATATTTGATATACCGCAACCATTATTACTGCCTATGCCTATCAGATTGAACATTCGCATAATTGCGGTATTTCTCGGATCAGAGATGCCTCCTGCTCTTGCGGCATCGAGTTCAACACGAAATCCGCCGGGGTTGGACATTGTAATGCTTTCATCTTCTTTTATGATTACAACACCATTTTCACCGTAATAATCGGCGTTTATAAGGCAGTTTGCGAGTGCTTCACGCAAGGCTGTTGTAATCGGTGTAATATCCGATTCGTTATTTGCTGTCAGTTTGATATCGGAGGAAATCTTTTCAAAAACATCTATAAAGAAATCGTACAGATTTTCGCAGTCGGAATTTGAATCTGACGAAATTTTTGTACTTCTATTATTTTGCAATAATTCTTTATATTCAAGGCAATAAGACGGATATTCCCTTTTTATGAATTTTGATTTGCCGAACATAAGCAGTCCGGCGGCTGTGGGATGAAAAATCAGGTCTTCCCCTACTCCTATCGCACCTATTGCCTGCAGAAAATCTTTATCCGACAAATTTTGAAGTCGGTTATTCGGCTTTGCAGATGACATTTTTATCCTGTAACTGTGTATTGAGTCAAGGTTAAGAACCGATGTCGGCATATTTTCGATGATATTCATATCCTGCGTTTTTATTTCAGAGTCACGCACCATAGCGTTAATTTGGTCAGGCGTACAGCGGTAGTCGCCCTCGCCGTTTCTTCTGTATGAATTATGAATACTGCCATCAAGATATACGGGACGGTCAAATCGCTTCGCTTTTGGTACGGTAATAACAATAATACGCTTTTCTTCTACATTTTGAATATAGACATCTTCATAGGAAAGAATGTTCGTACTTACTCTTTGAATATCATTTGCTATCTCCCAAAATTCTTCAATAAGTTCATCCGGATCGGGAAGATTTACGGGATGAAGTGATTTGTCTCTGTATTCTTCTACACCTAAAAGTATAATTCCGCCGAGTGTATTTGCAAAGGATGAATATGTTTCCCACAAACTTTTAGGCAATCCGCCTGTTGCCTTTTTAGCTTCTATTCGGTTGTTTTCTCTGTATTTTTCAATGTTGTTGAGGTCAATCACATTCATCTCCCCTATTACTGTTGCGGTTATTCTTTTCAGATCAACGGTTTTGTCTGCTAATAAAAGCGCACCGCAGAAAAATTCTACGGTGCAATTTAAAGATTCGGTTGAAAACAATCAGTTTTCTCTTCCGAGAAGGTAGTCAACAGACACTTCAAGGATATCAGCAAGAGCAACAAGCTCAACATCGGTTACGAAACGAATCTGACCTTCAAGCTTTGAAAGACCTGATGCGTTCATATCAACACCGTTGACCTGAAGCTGAGCAAGAAGTTCTTTTTGTTTCATACCCTTTTGCTTTCTTACAGCTTCAACTCTGCTTCCTACGAGGTTTCTGTCTCCAAGTTCCTGCTTTCTTAATCTCATTTCTACTCTCTCCCAAATCGTTTTAATTCTTTTTTAAAATTCTTTAAAAACATTGTGATGTTATTATAATACTAAAAAGGAAAAAAAACAAGGGGTTTTTGTAAATAAATTTAAAAAAATGAAATTTTTTCTGAAATTTGGTTACAAATTGAAATATAATAGTCGAATTGCACTTATATAACGGCAATATCACTCTTGTAATTGTGCATATATCATAGCGTATAATTCTGATTGAGAACGAATAATTTTACTTAAATTCTTGTTCAGAATAAAAATATGTAAAATAATTCTGACTTGGAAATAACAATTACAATATATTACAAATACGAAAATTGTGCAAAAAAGAAAAAACGCCCTTAATTAAAAGAGCGTTTTGAAATTAGTTTAAGTTTTGATTATGCTTTGAAAGTACCGTTTTCAATGTCTGTAATCATTGAAACACGGTTTTCGTGTCTTCCGCCTTCGTAGGGTGTGTTAAGGAAGATGTCGGCAAATTTAACTGCGTCTTCTTCACTTGTAACTCTGCCGCCCATACAAAGAATGTTTGCGTTATTGTGTCTGCGTGTCATTTCTGCACAGAATTCGTTTGAAACAACTGCGGCTCTGATTCCCTTAACTTTGTTAGCGGCAATTGAGATGCCGATGCCTGTACCGCAACAGAGAATGCCTGTTGAACATTCGCCTGAAGAGATTGCAGTTGCTACCTTGTAGGCATAAACAGGATAGTCAACACTTTCTTCGCTGAAAGTGCCGTACTCTTTGTATTCAAGTCCTTTTTCATCCAGATATTTTTTGATTGCGCAGATAAGGTTATATCCGCCGTGGTCGCATCCGAGTGCTATCATTTTGTTCTACCTCCAAGTTTTTTATTGAGCTCACGCTGTGCCTGCGGCAAGCGGAGATATACGGGCATAAGTTCCTGTGATGAAACAGTTTGTCCGTTATTTATCATTTCAAGTGCAACAATTGCAGTTGAAGATGCTCTTTGATATTTAAGATTTACGGGAGCAGGCTCTGCGTTCTTTATTTCGTCACTGATATATTTATATGTGATGTCAGTACCGTCACCTGCTATAATAATTCTTCCGTCAACAGATTGCAGTTCGTTTTTTAGGTCTTGAAGCGACAAGGCTCTGTCGTCGCAGAGTCGGGTAACAACTCCGTTTTCGACTTTAAACAAAGCATTGTAAACCTGCGAACAGCGTGCATCCATTACGGCACAAACAATACAGTCGGTTGAAATAAAGTTATAAGCCATACTCTCAAGTGTTGAAACCGAAACACACGGTATATTATTTGCAAACGCAAGACCTTTAACCGCCGCAACACCGATTCTTACGCCTGTGAATGAACCCGGACCTGCGTTGACTGCAATTGCGTCAATATCGGAAATATCGGTTTTTGTGTTGCTTAAAAGCTGTTCGACCATAGGAATAAGCGTTTGGCTGTGGGTAAGGTTTGTGTTTATAAAAGTTTCACCGATTAGTTTGTTTTCTTCTGAAAGTGCAACAGAAGCGGCTGTTGCAGATGTGTCAACAGACAGAATTTTCAAATTTCAACACCTTCAATTTCAAAGATTCTTTCGTTATCGCTCTCCCCTTTTGTAATCGTGATTCTGATTGCATTTTCGGGAAGTGCTCCTTCAATGTTTTCGCTCCACTCAATTACAAGAATACCGTTGTCAATGTAGTCGAAAAATCCCGTTGAGTACAAATCATCCCATGAATTAACCCTGTACATATCAAAGTGATAGATATTGTACTTTCCGCTGTACTCATTTACAAGTGCAAATGTCGGGCTTGACACACCGTCGTCAACACCGAGTGCTCTTGCAAGACCTCTTGTAAAGGCAGTTTTGCCCATTCCAAGTCCGCCGAAAAGAGCTATTACCTCTGTACCGTGGAGCTTTTTTGCAATTTTTTCGCCGATTTGCTCAGTTTCACCGGCGCTGTGAGAAATCAATTTAACCATATCAGAAAAGTCCGCTGATTTTGCCGTTTTCGTCAATATTAATTTTTTCTGCGGCAGGAACTTTCGGGAGTCCCGGCATTGTCATAATATTGCCTGTATAAATTACTGCAAAACCTGCACCGTTTGAAATTGTTACATCTCTTACTGTGATTTCAAAATCCTTTGGAGCACCGAGCTTTGTAGGATCATCTGAAAGTGAATACTGTGTTTTTGCAACACATACAGGAAGTTTGTCTCCGCCGAGTGCAACAACTTCTTTGATTGCTTTTTCTGCGGCAGTAGTATAGTTTACCTTTGAAGCACCGTAGATGTCCTTTGCAATCTTTTCAACTTTTTCCTTGAGTGTGAGGTCGAGTGAATAGAGCGGTTTAAATGCAGACGGTTTTTCACAAGCTTCTACTACCTTCTTTGCAAGCTCTACACCGCCTTCTCCGCCTTTGCCGAATACATTTGAAAGAGCAAAATCAGCACCCTTTGAGATGCAGTATTCTTCAATGTACTTGAGTTCTTCCTCTGTATCTGTACCAAACTGGTTGATTGCTACAACTACGGGAACATTGTACTTTCTCATATTGTCAATGTGAACACCGAGGTTTACAATACCCTTTTTGAGTGCCTCAAGATTTTCTTTTGAAACTTCTGCCTTTGGAACACCGCCGTTGTATTTTAATGCACGGCAAGTTGCTACGATTACAACTGCCGACGGAGCAATGCCGGCATATCTGCACTTGATGTCAAGGAATTTTTCAGCACCAAGATCTGAACCAAAGCCTGCTTCTGTAATGCAGTAGTCTGCAAGTTTTAACGCAAGCTTTGTTGCTCTTATGCTGTTACAGCCGTGAGCAATGTTTGCGAAAGGACCGCCGTGCATAATTGCAGGAGTACCCTCAAGTGTCTGAACAAGATTAGGCTTGATTGCGTCCTTGAGAAGTGCAGTCATTGCACCCTCTGCCTTTAAATCCTTTGCGTAAACTGGGTCGCCGCTGTATGTGTATGCAACAAGAATATTGCCGAGTCTTTCTTTAAGGTCAGAAATATCATTTGCAAGGCAAAGAATTGCCATTACTTCCGAGGCAACTGTTATAATGAAGTGGTCTTCTCTCGGGACACCGTTTACTTTGCCGCCAAGACCGATTGTAATGTTCCTTAAAGCACGATCGTTCATATCAAGACAACGCTTGAAGAGGATTCTTCTCGGGTCGATACCGAGAGTGTTGCCCTGCTGAATGTGGTTGTCAAGCATTGCACAGCAAAGGTTATTAGCTGCAGTAATTGCGTGCATATCGCCTGTAAAGTGAAGGTTTATATCTTCCATAGGAAGAACCTGTGCATAACCGCCGCCTGCGGCACCGCCCTTAATTCCGAATACAGGACCGAGTGATGGCTCACGGAGTGCGATGATTGCCTTTTTATCGATTTTAGCCATAGCCTGACCAAGACCTGCCGAAGTTGTTGTTTTGCCCTCACCTGCCGGTGTTGGGTTGATAGCAGTAACAAGGATAAGTTTACCGTCAGGATTGTTCTTTACACGGTCAGCAAGTTCATCAGAAAGTTTTGCCTTGTATTTTCCGTAAAATTCAAGCTCATCAGCAGAAATACCGATTTGGTCAGCAATTTTAGCGATAGGCTGTAATTCTGCACTCTGAGCAATTTCGATATCAGATAACATATTATACCTCCGAATCAAATTCATATTTCTTTTATTATAACAAAATGCGAAACTTGTATTATTCTGTATTGAAATTATACTTGATATTGAAGGCATTATTTAATATAATTATAAGGAAAAAGTAATTCAAAAAGGTTGTTTAAGGTGAAAAGAGTTTTAGCAAATATATATGAGTACTTTCGACAATGCGACGCAGTGCTGTGGCTTTTGATGCTTACGGCAATTGCATACAGCTTTTTGTTGATTGCAAGTATGCAGAGGTCGGGTAATTACAGTTACCTCAGAACGCAGATTATTGCCGTATCTGTCGGACTTATTGCGGCAGTGTTTATTTCTGTTGCCGACTACAGATTTCTTATACGAAAATGGTATATTGCCGCAATAGTGGGAATTGTTCTTGCAGGACTTGTGTTTGTATTCGGAGTTCAGGTAAGCGGCACTGATGATACTGCATGGATAAATCTTCCGGGAGGATTTTCAATTCAACCGTCTGAGTTTATTAAAATCTGTTTTATAATCACATTTTCAAAGCATTTGTCATGGCTTAAAGATAAGAATATGATAGAAAAATTTTCCGGAGTATTTTCCCTTGCGATACACGCAATGATACCTATGGCAATCATTCATATTCAGGGGGATGACGGTACTGTTCTTATATTTGCCCTTATGTTTTTAATTATGGCATTTGCCGCAGGCGTTCAGCTTAGATACTTTGCGATTCTTGGCGGATTGCTTGTTTGTGCAATTCCGATTGTATGGAATGTTTTTATGAATGAAGAACATCGCAACAGAGTTCTTGCATTGTTTGACCTTGACGGTAACGCTCTTACAAATTACGGTTGGCAACAATATCAGGGTAAGGTTTCAATTGCAAGCGGAGAAACTTTCGGAAGCGGACTTTTTAATGGGCAGAGAGTTGAACATTCAATAGTACCGGAACAGGAAAACGATTTTATATTTACCGTTGCTGGTGAAGAACTTGGATTTGTCGGCTGTATAGCACTTTTGCTCTTGCTGTTTTTTATAGTACTTAAAGTAATTTTGAACGCAAAATTATCGACTGAATTTGAAGGAAAATACATATGCTACGGTGTGTTTGCAATGATAGCATCTCAAACGGTTGTAAATATCGGAATGGTGCTTGGTTTTCTGCCTGTTGTAGGAATAACGCTTCCGCTTTTTAGTTCAGGCGGAACTTCGGCTTTGAGTACGCTTATAAGTCTTGGACTTGTACAAAGCGTCAGATACCACAATACCGATGATATGAACAAAGCGTTTGTAAGGCGAGGCAGTACAAGTCGCATTAGAATGTAACTTAATACAGATAAACTAAAACGCAGACATTTTGGAATGTCTGCGTTTTTGCGTTATTTTTCGCTGATTGTAATGTTTGCTTTGTAGCTTCCGCTTACCCAACAGGTTGATGTTCCCTTTAACTTGAATGTTACCGGCATCTGAACAGAACCAACTGTTCCGCTCTGATCCGATGTGTCTATTACACATTCAATATCGGAACTCTTAAGATCTTTAAGTTCCTTTTCACTGCCGATTACTGTAACGCTCATATTAGTTTGCGTTACATCGGCTTTATATTTTGAAGAAAGACCGCTGACCTTAAATGAATCTACTGTGAATGTTTTCTTTGATAAATCACTGAGGTCAAGGATAAGCTTTGCCGCAGTTGAATTGCTGATGTTTTTGCAATCTGTCGGGATATTGATGCCCTGAGCATCGTATTCATATCGTTTGTTCGAGAGTGTAGCAAAATCAATGGATTCAAGCTTTACGCTGTCGGTACTGTCAAGAACATTTTTAGGACCTGCGAGAAGAATCTTTGACGGTTCAACTGACAGCATATCATCACCGAGGTCAAGTCCGTCGGGTTTATTTACAAACTCAGGAACAACTTTTACAGTTTTTTCGGGGAGTACAGAAATTGACGCTTCGACTGTATCGAATTCCATCTTTAGAAGGTCGGTAGAAATTTTATTGCCCGACTTGTCATAAAGAATAATATTTGCTGTGGTTGATGTTGAATCATCAAGAGTTCCGTCAAGTTCAGCAGATGCAGATACCTTTGCAATCTTCGCAATCTCGGTTTGCGGTCCTGAAATTGTTATATTTTTTGATGCAAGTGAGGTTGACGCATAGTAACCATCAGCAACTTTATACACAACATTTTCCTGAATCGGAAAACTTGTTTCTCTGAGATAGTCAACGATTACATTCACATTTGATGGTGTAACGGTTGAAATTATCTGGAAATTTGCACTTGGGTTTGTTTTTACGGCAGAAAGTGAAATCTGATAAGTTCCCGCTGAATCAATACCGTTTGTTGCGGCAGTAACGGTAATATCTTTTGTACTGATTGAACCGAGCACTGCCCTGCTGCCTGTTACCGTAACAGTGGCTGTTTGTTCGGTGTCACTGAACACCTGCAGACCGTTATTGCCAAGCTGATCGGGCAATTCAATTTGAATAGGAATATTACTGATTGTGACAGAAGTGTCATTCGTAGTTCCCATACTCATATAAACCCATGTAATTGATGAGATTACAAGAGCAAGGACAATCAGGAATTTGTTGTTTTGAAATAGTTTGTTAAGAGAGAATTTTTTCTTTTTCATTCATCAGCCTTCTCTCTGTTTGAACTTTTCGGGTTCTTCTGGAAGAACTTTCTGGGCGGCTCTTCATCATCAAAACCACGGTCATTGATAAGAAACTGTTCAAGCTTTTTGATAAGTTCTTCTCTTGTAAATTCACGGAGAAGAATTCCGTTGACGGCAAGAGAAATAACTCCTGTCTCCTCACTGACAATGAGAACAATGGCATCACTCTGTTCGCTTATGCCAAGTCCTGCTCTGTGTCTTGTTCCAAGGTTTATATCTACATTTTGATTTGTTGTTAGCGGTAAAATACATCCTGCTGCAAAAAGTTTTCCGTCACGGATAATGCTTGCACCGTCATGCAACGGTGCTTTGTTAAAAAATATATTGCCAAACAGTGCTACTGATGTTTCCGCATCAATAATTGTGCCTGTAGCGGCTATATCTGAGAGCATAGTTTCTCTTTCAAATACAAGCAATGCACCTGTTTTTGAACGAGAGAAAAGAACGGCTGTGTCAGCAGCATCAACAATTGACTTTTCAACTGCCTTTTTCCAATCATCGCCCTTGCGGTGCTTTGCAAATATCCTTATATATTTTTTATAGGTGTTGTTGCGTCCCATCTGTTCAAGAGCCTTTCTGATTTCAGGCTGGAATATGATGGCGATAACAACAACAGCTGCCTCGAAAAATGTTCGCAACAAGGATGAAAGCATAACAAGACCGAATAAAGATGAAAGAAAATACACTACCAGAAGAATGATTACACCTTTGAGAAGCTGAACCGCTCTTGTTTCCTGAACAAGCTTGAACAGTCCGAAAATCAGCAGTGCAATTGCAAGAATATCTACAATATCTCTGAACTGGATAGTCTTGATAATGGAAAAAATGCTGTTAAAAATTTCCAATCTGCTTTCCCCTTCCTTTATTTTTTAATTCCTTGTTATTATTCTAACATACTTTTGTTACTAATTGCAACCTTTTTAAATTGTTTTTTTCAGTTTGTTGCTCTTTGAAATTCTGCTTACCGCATTTGCAAAATATATGACATCGTTTTTGCTTGTAAAGGCAGAAACAACTGCTCTTACGGTTCCGGTATCCTGAGTGCCTAAACTTCTGTGTGCAAGCGGTGCACAGTGAAGTCCTGCACGCACCGCAATGTTGTAATTGTCATTGAGAATTTTTGCAACGGTTTCACTTTCCGCTCCGTTAATATTAAAAGAAATTACAGGAACACTGTGTTCTTTTTCGGGCATTTGAGTGTATAAAATTACATTTTCTGTTTTTTCAAGTCTTTCGTAGAGCATTTTGGCAAGATTTAATTCGGAATTGTATATTTCATTTGGTTTTCTGTTTAAAACAAATTTTATTCCCGCATTAAGTCCTGCTATTCCGGGCAGATTAGGTGTTCCGCTTTCGTATTTGTCGGGGAGAATTTCAGGCTGATTAAGGTTAGCAGAATCACTGCCTGTTCCGCCTTGAATAAGGCTGTCGGGAGTTGTTTCGCTGTTTATAATAAGCAAACCTGTTCCCATTGGACCGTAAAGTCCCTTGTGCCCGGCTGTGCAGAGAAAATCAATTGAACTGTCTGAAAGATTGATATCTACCGTTCCTGCACTTTGAGCCGCATCTACGCAAAATAGAATTCCGTTGAGTCTGCATAATGCACTTATTCTTTCTACAGGAAACTTAATTCCGAACACATTTGATGCGTGAGTACATATTACAAGTTTGGTGTTCGGTCTGAATTCGTTTCGGAAATTTTCTATCGTCTGCTCATCGTCATAAGGCACGCATTTTGCGACGGAATATTCAATTTTATTCTTTTTGAGTGCTTCAAGCGGTCTTACAACTGCATTGTGTTCAAATGAAGATATTACAGCGTGATCTCCGGGTTTTAAAATACCTTTAATTACGGTGTTTAATGCCGAGGTGCAGTTGAGTGTGAATATTACATTTTCGGGATTTTCAGAGCCGAAAAGTTTTGCGGCATTTTCACGGCAAGAAAACATAATCTCAGATGATTTTACAGACATTTTGTGACCGCTTCTGCCCGGATTTGCTCCGTAATCCAACATAGCTTCATTGATTGATCTTCTTACTGAAATCGGCTTTGGGAATGTTGTTGCTCCGTTATCAAAGTATATCATAAGTTATCAACGGCAGCCGTACCGTTGACGGCTATACCGTTACTCCTGATTATTTGTAATGCTTTTTCAAAATTTCCCGGGACATAAAGACTGTAGCCGCAGGATTTTTTGTTGAGGTGTATAGGGGTTCTTACAAGTCCTGATTTAATATTATTTTTTAAAAGTAGGTTACGGCTCTTCATGGCAAGAGTTACCGAGCCGAACATTATTAAATTGTTTTCCATAACTTCCACCCTTTGCTAAATCTTTGTGACACTTCAAAACAAAATATCACACTACCATATTATGTTTGTCGGGAAAGTTTGGACATAAAAGAAAAAGCACGGCATTAAAACCGTGCTTTAAGTCTTATTATCAGTTCATTTTGTCAGAAAGAAGATTGCCCATATTGTACATACCTGCTTCCTGATCTTTAAGAAATACTGCCGCATTAACAGCACCGACAGCGAAAACTTCTTTTGACTGAGCTTGATGAGAGATTGTTACAACCTCATCATGACCTGCAAAAATAACTTCATGTTCGCCTACGATTGTGCCGCCTCTTACGGAATGAATACCGATTTCGTTCTTTGAACGCTTTCTGCGGTAGCTGTGTCTGTCATAAACATACTGGGGATCTTCGTCAAGCTGTTCTGAAATGCCGTCAGCAATCATCAAAGCTGTGCCGCTTGGAGCGTCAAGCTTGAGATTGTGGTGCTTTTCAACGATTTCAATATCAAACTGGTTGCCGAGAACCTTAGCAGCTTCTTTTGAAAGTTCAATAAGAAGATTGATGCCGAGTGACATATTGCCTGAATAGAAAACAGGGATTGTCTTTGATGCATCTTCAATCTTTGCAATCTGATCTTTAGAAAAACCAGTTGTGCAGATAACACAAGGAACTTTGTTCTCAACAGCATAAGAAAGCATACCGTCAAGAGCGGCAGGATTTGAAAAGTCGATGATTACATCAGGTGTTTCAGTTGCTTCTTCAAAAGTTTTGTAAACATCAAAGTCATACTTGCTTTCGCCGAAAGCGTCAACACCGAATAAAACATTGCAATCTTCACGACTCTGGACAGCCTGTGCCACAAAGTAACCCATTTTACCGTTACAACCGACTATTGCTGTATTTATCATTACTATTCCCCTTTAAACTTCTTGAATTTTAAACAAATCAAAGGTTGATTATTTAACCTTCTTGCTTAAAAGGTCATACTTCTCCATACAATCCTTGAGGTCATGATAACCCTGAACGCTCATAGGAACGAGCGGAAGTCTGCATTCGCCTGCTTCATAACCGAAGAGGTTCATAGCTGTCTTAACAGGAATCGGGTTTACATCGCTGAAGAGCATGTGCATAAGCTCAAGATAATGGAAGTTAAGCTTTTGTGCTTCTGCAAAGTCATTGTCAAGACAAAGCTGACAGATGTCGTGCATTTCCTTAGGACAGATATTTGCGAATACAGAGATTACACCGAGAGCACCGAGTGACATAAACGGTACTGTCTGGTCATCGTTACCTGAATAGATGTCGAGGTTATCACCGCAAAGTGAGCGGATAAGAGCAACCTGAGAAATGTCACCGCTTGCTTCTTTTGCAGCAACAATGTTCGGATGCTTGCAAAGCTCCTGATAAGTCTTAGGCTTGATATTGCAGCCTGTTCTTGAAGGAACATTGTAAAGAATAATCGGAATATCAACCGAATCTGCAACAACATTAAAGTGTCTTACAAGACCCTGCTGTGAAGTTTTGTTGTAGTAAGGAGTTACGCAGAGAAGTGCATCAACACCTGTGCTTGCGGCAGATTTTGAGAGCATAACGGCTGTTGAGGTATCATTACTGCCTGTACCTGCAATAACAGGAATCCTGCCGTTTGTCTTTTCTGCAACGAAAGAAATTGTTTCGCAATGCTCTTTTTCAGAAAGAGTTGCCGCCTCACCTGTTGTACCGCATACAATAATTGCATCGGTACCGTTTTGAACATGAAATTCTACGAGATCGCCGAGAACATCGTAGTTTACGCTTCCGTCAGACTTCATAGGAGTGATAAGTGCAACACCTGAGCCTGTAAAAATGTGGTTAGACATAATTTACCTCCGTAAGTAATCAGTCCATGTAGCCCTCAGCACAAAGGAGCTCTGCAAGAAGAACTGCACCGCCTGCTGCGCCTCTTAATGTGTTGTGTGACATACAAACGAACTTGTAATCATATTGAGTATCAGGTCTTAATCTGCCGACTGATACTGCCATACCGTTTTCAAGATTTCTTTCAGATTTGATCTGTGGACGGTCGGGTTCTGTGAAGTAGTGGAGAAAATGCTTTGGCGCACTCGGAAGATTAAGCTCCTGAGCTCTGCCGCTGTAGTTTGACCAAATGTCAATAATTTCTTCAACAGTAGGTTTCTTTACGCCGTCCTTAAATGACATAAATACAGCTGCTGTGTGACCGTCAGATACGGGAACACGGATGCACTGTGATGTGATTGAAATATCATCGGTTTTAACAATCTTGTCGCCTTCAATCTTACCCCAGATTTTGAGCGGCTCCTGCTCTGACTTCTCTTCCTCACCGCCGATGTAAGGAATAACATTATCTACCATTTCAGGCCATGTCTTAAATGTTTTGCCTGCACCTGAAATTGCCTGATATGTGCAAGCGAGAACCTTGTCAACACCGAGTTCCTTTAATGGATGAATTGCAGGAACATAGCTCTGGAGCGAGCAGTTAGACTTTACTGCAACAAAGCCTCTCTTTGTGCCAAGACGCTTTCTTTGAGCTTCAATAATCTTAATGTGATCAGCATTGATTTCCGGAATTACCATAGGAACATCATCTGTAAAACGATGAGCGCTGTTGTTTGATACGATAGGACATTCTGCCTTTGCATATCTGTCTTCGAGATCACGGATTTCATCCTTCTTCATATTAACTGCACAGAAACAAAAATCAACCTGTGATGCAACCTCATCAACATTTTTAGCGTCAACGATAACCATATCTTTGTACTTCTCAGGAAGAGGAGCAGTCATATGCCATCTGCCTTCAACTGTTTCACCGTATGTTTTGCCTGCGCTTCTCTTACTTGCTGCAAGAACAGTAACATCAAACCAAGGGTGATTTTCAAGAAGAAGTGTAAAACGCTGGCCTACCATACCGGTAGCGCCGATAATACCGACTTTATACTTTTTCATAATAATTCCTCCGAATTAAACAAATTTTAAAAAAGCGGTTGCCTTATTCAAACAAATATTATATTATATGAAGAGATGTCTGAAAACACGACTGTTTGTCGATTATGCAAACTGCTCATAATAAGATAATATATCATTTTAAAAGGACAATGTCAATTATTTTGAGAATTTTACAGGACAAATACTTGTGTTTTACAAAGATTTTTTTACAGAACAGCTTTTGAAAAACAATTTTAGTTCTTGAAAGGAAATAAAATGAAAACAAGTGATTTTTATTACGATTTGCCGAAAGAGCTTATCGCACAGACTCCGCTTGAACCGAGGGACAGTTCAAGATTGCTTGTGCTTGACAGAGAAAAACAAACTCTGGAGCATAAACATTTTTATGACATTATTGATTATCTTAACGAGGGCGATCTTCTTGTTGCCAACGATTCAAGAGTTTTGCCTGCAAGAATTTACGGTATCAAAGACGAAACAGGTGCAAAAGTTGAATTTCTGCTTTTGAAGCAGGTTGCAAACAACCGTTGGGAAACACTTTGCAAACCCGGTAAAAAAGCAAAAGTCGGCACAAAATTCTCATTTGGCAACGGCATTTTGCGTGCAACTGTTGTTGAAGTTAAAGATGACGGCAACAGAATAGTTGATTTTGATTGCGAGGAGAATTTCTTTACCACTCTTGACAAAATCGGTCAAATGCCTCTTCCTCCTTATATTACTGCCGAGCTTAAAGACAAGGAACGCTATCAGACGGTTTACAGCCATGAACTCGGTTCTGCGGCAGCTCCGACGGCCGGGCTTCACTTTACGACCGAGCTTATGGACAGAATTAAGGCTAAAGGTGTAAAGATTGCATATGTTACACTTCATGTGGGACTCGGTACATTCAGACCCGTTAAGGTTGACGATGTTACAAAGCATAAAATGCACAGCGAACATTATGAAGTTCCCGAAGAAACCGCAAAGCTTATAAATGAAACTAAGAAAAACGGCGGACGAGTTATTGCAGTCGGCACGACATCTTGCAGAACGCTTGAAAGTGTTGCGGCAATGTACGGTGAAATTAAGCCTTGCGAGGGATTTACGGATATATTTATCTACCCCGGATTTGAATTTAAGGTGCTTGACGGACTTATTACTAACTTCCATCTTCCTGAAAGTACACTTATTATGCTTGTATCCGCTTTTGCGGGATATGATTTTATTATGAATGCATATAAAGAAGCTGTAAAGGAAAAGTACAGATTCTTCTCTTTCGGTGACGCTATGTTCATATCATAGGAGGATTTTACGGATTTATGTTTAAGGTAATTAAAAAGGAAGGCAGTGCAAGACGGGGCGAATTTGTTACGGTTCACGGCACGGTTCAGACTCCTGCCTTTATGAATGTTGCAACCTGCGGTGCAATCAAGGGAGCTGTTTCTGCACTTGATTTAAAGAATATAAAATGTCAGGTTCAGCTATGCAACACCTATCATCTGCACCTTCGCCCCGGTGATGAAAAAGTTAAGCAGATGGGCGGACTTCACAAGTTTACAAGATGGGACGGTCCTATCCTTACCGACAGCGGCGGATTTCAGGTGTTCTCGCTTGCAAAATTGAGAAACATCAAAGAAGAGGGCGTTTACTTTAATTCTCACATTGACGGTCGCAAGATTTTTATGGGACCTGAGGAGAGTATGAGAATTCAGTCAAATCTTGCTTCTACAATTGCAATGGCTTTTGACGAATGTGTTGAAAATCCCTCACCATATGAATATACAAAAAATAGCGTTGAAAGAACCACAAGATGGCTTAAAAGATGCGTTGCCGAGATGAAAAGACTCAACAGTCTTGATGATACTATAAATAAGAATCAGATGCTTTTCGGCATAAATCAGGGCGGTATATATGACGATTTGCGTATCAACCATATGAAAGAGATTGCTGAACTTAATCTTGACGGTTACGCAATCGGCGGTCTTGCCGTGGGTGAGCCTGCCGAAACGATGTACCACATTATTGAGCAGGTTGAGCCGTTTGCTCCAAAGGACAAAATCAGGTATCTTATGGGCGTTGGAACTCCTGTGAATATTCTCGAAAGTGTTGCAAGAGGTGTTGACCTTTTTGACTGCGTTATGCCGAGCAGAAACGCAAGACATGGTCAGCTCTTTACATGGGACGGTGTGCGTAACATCAATAATGCAAAATATGAAACAGATGAATCTCCGATTGACGAGCATTGTGACTGCCCCGTTTGCCGGAACTTTTCAAGGGCATACATAAGACATCTTCTCAAGAGCGGTGAGATGCTCGGTATGCGACTTGCTGTTTTGCACAACCTCTATTTTTACAATAATCTTATGGAAGTTATCAGAACTCAGCTTGATAACGGCACATATATGGAATTTTACGAGAAATATCGCAACATTTTAGGCGTGCGTATCTAATATTTTTTCAAAGCAGAAAAAACACTTGCAAGATGTGATTAAAACTGATATAATCAGTACATTGTATGAAAGGAATGACGAAAATGACAAACTTTATACCTGTAGCTGCTGGACAGGCTCCTAACGGAGGAAATCAGTCATCAAGCATGATTTTTATGATTCTCTTCTATGTTGCTATTTTTGCAGCTCTCTATTTCTTCCTCATCAGACCTAACTCAAAGAAGAAAAAAGAAGAAGCTCAGCTTCGTAACTCTCTTGAGATCGGTGATGAAATTACAACAATCGGCGGAATTATGGGCAGAGTAGTTGCTATTAAGGACGACGAGGACGCTATCATCATTGAAACAGGTTCTGACAGAGTTAAGATGAAATTTAAAAAGTGGTGTATCTCTTCTGTTGACACAGTTAAGGAACAGCCACAGCAGGCAGCTCAGCCTGAAAAGAAAGGCTTCTTCGGTTTTGGTAAGAAGAAAGATTCTGACGAAACTAAGGCTACAAAAGAATAATTTTTGAATGAATGTTCTTTCCCCTGAATATATTTGTAACAGAATATATTCGGGGGTTATTTTTATGTCTGATAAAAAACTGATTTTAAAGGCTGTTTTATTTTCATCCGTATGCGGAATACTTGTGCTTGTGATTTTGATGTGTCTGCTTGCGGCTGTGATGATGTCATCGGGAGTAATTTCTGCTAACATACTGGATTATTGTACGGTTGGCATGGTTGGTGTGGCAACTCTTATGTCGGGAATAATTTCATCAAGAATCACGGACAGTGCAGGACTTGTGGTAGGTTCGCTTACGGGATTTTTTATTTTTCTTATAATTACTTCGGTTGCTCTGATTTTTAACGGAGAACCCATTACGATATTAACTTTACTGAAACTGATGTCATCTGTTTTAGGAGGAGGAATAGGCGGAATTATTGGTGTGAACAAAAAAGAAAAAATAAAAATTAAATAATTTAATTGATTTTTTTAACGGTGGTCTTTAAAATGGGCTGCCGTTTTTTGTATGCAATTTAATTACAAATTAGAATTATTTTTTAAAAAATTGAAATATCTATGGTAAAACAGCTTATAATATGGTACAATAAATCGAAAAATGAGATAATAAGGGTAGATTAACTTAATTTAGATAAATATGAAAAATAAGGAAATATTTAAGGAGTGTTAATATGGCAAAAATGATAAAATTGCCTGGTGATCTCAGAGATTGGAAGGTTACTTCATTTGTCGGCGAAGAGGACGGCTGTGAAGTTTATAAGGTATCAAGAAAGATTGATAAAAATACTACTCAGAATGCACTTCTCAGACACGCGTTTGTCGGTAAGAACAATTACAATGATGAGCGTGCTGAGTACTTCAACGAAGAGGCAGATTTTATTGAATCCGTAAAGGAACTTGACGGCATTTCAAACTATGTTGATGTTTATGTTCAGGATAATCAGAGCAAGGAAACTTGTGATTTATACATATTTACAGAAGAACTCACAAGCCTTGATGAACTTATGAAAACCAAAACTTTTACTGAAAATGAAGTTGTTGATTTTGGTATTCAGATGAGTGAATTGCTTGAAACTTTGGAAACAAAGAATATTTTTCACGGAAATATCTCCCCTAAAAATATTTATGTTACTGCTGACGGTAAGTATAAAATCGGTGGATTCACCGACTTTGAGGGTAAAATTGACGACAAGTCATATGTTGCGCCTGAGGTGTTCAGACAGGAAAATGTTGACTTTACTACTGATATTTATTCTGTCGGAATTATTATGTACTCAATGTGTAACGGTGGTAAAATTCCTTTTGAAAGTGATTCTTGTGACAGAAATTCTGCGTGTGAAGAGAGATTTTCGGGAAAAGCAGTTACAGCACCGTCTGAGGGTGATGAAAAGCTCAAGAGCGTTATTGTGATTGCGTGTCAGCCGGGTAATGCAAACCGTTGGAAAAATGCAGGAAACATTAAAAACGCTCTTACATCTATCAAAGATGAAATTGTAACTTCCTATCCCGATGTTGTTGTACCCGAAAGCACGGATTTTGACGGCAATGTATTTGAAGAGTACGATTACGATGAATTTGAAGATACAGAACCGACTGAACCGCAGGATAATTTTGATGATAAAGATGAGGTTCAGACAATTGAAGATACTGTTCTTGACAATGAATTCGGTGAGGCTGAACAGCTTAGTATTGACGGCGTTCTGAATCAGGAAGAACCTTTGCCTGTTGCTGAAAACGCTCCTGTGGAAGCAGAAGATACTGCTGAATCAGACGAAAATGATGATGAGGGCGGTTTTGAAGTCGTTGATGTTACTGATGCAGTTGATGAGACTGAAAGTACAGAATCAAAGACAGATGACAATACAACTGAATATGAGGATATAAGTTCTTTCTCTTCTGATTCAGAAACTGATGACAATAAGAATGTTGTTGATGATAAAAAGCCTGAAGAATACGAAAACATTTCAAGCAACAGCGGCGAAAATGAGGTTGTACCTGAGGTTCTCCCTACTGTTACAAGTACTGATGTGTTTGAAAATTACTCTGCGGCTGACCATAAAAATGATCTTACTTCAGGTGATTCTGTCAAAGATTACGGTGATTTCTTCGATGATGAGCCGAGTGCTGTTCCTGCAGAAAATAAGGTTGAAGATACAAAAACTGTTGATGATAAGACAAGTTTTGATGACAACAGTTTTGAAAACGATAGTAAAGATGAATTCGGATATGAGAATGAAGATGATAACAAAGAGAATGTAAAGAAAAAGAATAATAACTTTATCATTATTCTTTGTGCCGTTGTAATTGCTGCTGCTCTCGGATTTATCGGTTTCTGCGTTTATAACGGTTTGTCAAAATCTTCTGATAATAAGGCTACTACTGCCGAACCTACAACTTCGGTTGAAGCTTCCACTCAGGTTCCGAGTACAGCTGCTCCCACTACTGTTCCGACTACAACAGAACAGGTTACATCAGCTCCGTCAACAAATAATGTTGTTCCTGTTGTCGGCTACGGCTACAGCTATGGTAAAAAACTTCTTGAACAGGCTGGATTTACCGTTGAAATAGTTGATTATCAGTACAGCTATGATTATCCCGAGGGTTATATTATTGAGCAGACTCCTGCAGGTGATACAACTGCTGACACAGGTACTGTTATTAAGCTTGTAATTTCAAGCGGACAGATTCAGAGAGAAACTGAAGCTCCTGCAACACAGGCTCAGCAATCATCAAACAACCGGAATAACTCTTCAAATAATTCAAATTCACAGAACTCAAACGCACAGTCATCAAGCAATACAAACACTAATAATAACGGCGGATTTATCTTCCCTAACAGTGATTCTTCATATCTCAGCAACGCACAGGTAAGCGCTTTGAGTGATAACGACTTACAGCTTGCAATCAATGAGATTTACGCAAGAAGAGGCAGAATTTTCAAAGACCCTTCTCTTAATTCGTATTTTAATTCAAAGTCTTGGTATGAGGGTAAATATACCGCAGATGAGTTTGAAAAAAATGTTAAGTTCAATTCTTATGAACAAAAGAATCTTCAGCTTTTGATTAACGAGAGAAAGTCAAGATAATATCGAAACTTTAAACGATAATGCAGGAGTAAGAAATTATGAAAGAAAAAATATTAAACGCACTGAAAAGCAAAACATTTTTTGCTTTGGTATGTAATATTGTTATTATGGTTCTGATTATAGGCATTACTGCATTTTCCTATGACAGTCCGGATGACTTTTACAATTCGCTGTATATTTGTCAGTATCATAATTATTACAACAGCGAAATCAATTATATTTTTGCGACAATAACAGGTTCGTTGCAGTATATACTTTTGAACTTTAATTGCTTTGTTCTGTTTCAGATTTTACTGTCTTGTGCTGCATTTTCTTCTCTCACATTCATTTTTGCCGATAAATTCGGAAAAGCTAAATCGCTTGTGTTCACCCTTGTACTGAATATTTTATTTTCATTTGACCATTATTCATACATTTTAAGCAGTAAAACGGCGGCACTTCTATTGACCGCCGGAGTATTGATGACTTTAAATGCAATCAGAAATAAAAAGTACTCTCTCCCATTCTGGGTTGGTCTTGCGGAAATTGCATTCGGTACATTCTTATGCTTTAAGTATTTCTTTGTCGGCCTTGTATTCTTTATAGCTTTCTTTGTCGGAGATATGATTGCAAAGAGAAAGTACAAGCTTCCGTTTAGAAAGTTTTTCTGGTATTTCAGACCTTTTATACTTGTGTTTGTGTTTATCGTTCTAATTGGCTGTGGTCTTGAATATTACTCCTATTCAGTAAATAATGCCAATACAGAGACTTCGGGAATGTACAAATACAGCACGCTTACAGACAAAACGGACGATAATGCTTTTCCAAATTACTTTGATTATCAAGAGGAACTTAATGCTGTCGGAATTAGCTCGGCAAACGAATATGAACTATTCGTTGACGGTTATTATGACGAAAACAACGGCCTTAATAACAATGCACTTGAAAAGGTTGCAGAAATTCAAAATAAGGAAAATCCATATAATTTCTTTGTAGATGCGGGTGCGTTATTCTCTGATGCTTGGGGACATATTACAGGTTTTGATTCTTATTTGATTATTTTTATTACAATGATTGTTGTTATGGCAGTTTTTGTTACAGTACATAAAAAGAGATTTGCCTTCTTCCCTGTTCTGTATTTTGTGGTAGGTTTTGCATCGTGTATGTATGTGCGTTACACTATGGATTCTTCTGCCTACACAATGTACGGCGTTCTGTTGATGATTCTTTCGTTTACAATGTATTCATTTGATTTTGAACATTTCAAAAAGAAAGAATTCAAGAGTATAGCTGATATGAGCAAAAGTACGGTTCTAATATCGGTTGCGGCTCTTGTCTTATTATGTGTATGCAGTGGTATGTCTTATTTCTTTCATCTTACACCTGTTGAATATGACAAAAAGCCGAGTGACCTTTATACAGAGGTTGAAAGACACCCCGAAAATTACTATGTTCTCGACCCTGTAACTGCCAAAGAATACATTTCTTATACCGATAACTATATTCATCCTCTTTGGGGATTTTCTTCTGATTTTCTCAGTAATGTTGACGGATTCGGATACTTGCATCAAAAGAATCAGCTTGTTAACAGAAACCTTTCGACAAACATTTATGAAGCGGTTGTTGACGGAAGAAATGTATATGTAATTGATAAGAACATTACCTTTATCAAAGAAAATTATCTTAACCAATATTACGGCAAAAAAGATTCCGTCATTGTTTACAAGGATGAAAAGGAATTCAACGGATTTACAATTTACAGCGTAAACAGAGTTAAATAACATTAAAAAAGGTATATCACGATTTTTTTGAGACGGTGAAGTCGTTTTTCTTAGGCATTTCCTTCATTCCTTTTCTGTCCTCTATTTCATTATAGTACACTTTCCCAATGAAAAAGTGTGTAAGCTATTTTTCTAACTTACACACTTTATTTTACAAGCTCAGTTTTTGTCAGGAGTGGTCACAATATCCTGGAGCAGTTAATGTGTGGAAACGAAATTTCAACCATGTTGAGCAGCTTTTTGATTACGGCAGCGCCGTTCGTAAGGTTATGTATACAACCAATGCGGTTGAAAGCATAAATTCAAGT
>OIYS01000447.1_pt1 | contig 29125 bp, 32 predicted proteins | sample 1588271 | NCBI WGS metagenome assembly OIYS01 (sample SAMN03283286) | human gut metagenome | biome: human-associated habitat; material: feces | host: Homo sapiens | place: Peru | collected 2012
TTTTACATTGAAAGGGTGCCGCTAAGAGAGATTTAGAAATTCTATGAGGTGAGTGAATTTGAAAAATATTATATTAATTTTTAAATGCCATTAAGTTAAGCAAATTACAATTTGTTTAATATTAAAAATAAAATTTCCAAAACTTGCATTATTTGAAAAATTATAGTATAATGAAAAAGCTGGACATTAAAAAAATAGATATACATATAATATAATAAAAGGAGTAAAAAAATGAAATATTTATATGTTTTACAACAAGCATTGGTATGGATAATAACGATTTTTTGGATGTATAACCTTGGAATTAGTGTATGTGCATTAATAAAATTTAAGGATAAACCATTAAAAACAAACAAAAAACACAAATTTATGGCTATAATACCTGCGCATAACGAAGAAGCAGTTGTAGCAAATTTAATAAACAGTTTAAAAGCACAAGATTATCCAAAAGAATTATTGGATATATATGTTATAGCTGATAATTGCACAGATAATACAGCAATGGTTGCAAGAAAAGCAGGTGCAATAGTATATGAAAGATTCGATGAAACAAAAAAAACAAAAGGTTATGCAATGCAATGGTTTTTAAAACAAAAAATAGAAGAAAATGCAGATTATGATGCATTTTGCGTTTTCGATGCAGATAATGTTGCAAATGCTGACTTTATAAAAAATATGAATAAAAAGCTTTGCCAAGGAGAAGAAGTTGTTCAAGGATATAGAGATATAAAGAACCCTACAGATAGCTGGGTGGCAGCAGGATATGCTTTATTCTACTGGACAATGCACAGATTCTATCATTTGGCTAGGTACAATATAGGCCTTTCACCATTATTAAACGGAACAGGATTTATGGTTAAATTTGATGTAGTAAAACCAAATGGATGGAATACACAAACTTTAACTGAAGATATAGAATTTTCATTAATAAATATGTGCGAGGGAAGAAAACTAGGTTGGGCAACAGATGCCATAGTTTATGATGAACAACCAATAGGATTTAAACAATCTTGGACACAAAGAATGAGATGGTCTGTTGGACATATACAATGTTTTAAAATATATACAAAACAATTAGCTAAAAATACAATTAAAAACAAAAAGATGGTAACTTTTGATGGTTTACTTTATTTAATGGGTATGCCACTATTAGTAATAACATTATCGCTATTACTTCTAAATACAATAATATATACAGGACATGGAATGACAACACTATCATTCTTATGGAATATAGCTAAATATGTAATTGCAACTTTCTTAATGACACCACTTACAGCCTGGTTTACAATGAAATTAGACAAAAGAAATGTAAAACCAATGTTAAAAGGGCTATTATGCTATCCATTATTTTTAGGATCTTGGATACTTATAAATATTCAAGCATTAGTTAAACCAAACACAACTTGGGAAAAAATAGACCATGTAAGAAGCATAGATGTTAAAGAATTATCATAATTATAGACAAACATAAAAACTCCTAATTGAAACTAGGAGTTTTTATTTCATTATTAAATTATTTAAAATCAAAATAGTGACAATTTTTTTTTGTAATGATATAATATAACCATTAATTTTTAAGGTGATGAAAATGATAATAGATAAATTCATAGAAGGAAGAATTAAAACATATGCTTTTGTAGGACCTTCTGGAACAGGAAAAAGCTATAGAGCTCAAATGGTTGCAGCGGAAAGAAAAATTGACTTTATAATAGATGATGGCTTGCTTATAAACGACACAAAAGTTGTTGCAGGTGTTTCCGCAAAAAAAGCACCAACTAAAATAGAAACAATAAAAAAAGCATTATTTTCAGATGAAAAAGATGTACAAGAAATAAAAAAAGCATTTTTGAAATATAGACCTAATAGTATTCTAATACTTGGAACTTCTGAAAATATGGTAGAAAAGATAAGAGAAAATTTAGGACTGCAAGAATTTACAGAAATAGTATATATTACAGATGTGGCAACCGAAGAAGAAATTGAGGAAGCAAAAAGAATGAGAAAAGTAGAAGGAAAACACGTAATACCAGTTCCTACTTTCGAAATAAAAAAAGATTTTTCAGGATACATTTTAGATCCACTGCAAATCTTTAAATCAAAAGGAAAAAACAATAAGCCATATATAGCGGAAAAATCTATAATAAGACCAACTTTTAGTTATTTGGGAAATTATAAAATATCGGATACAGTATTTAAACAAATAATTGAATATTTAAGCGAAAAAGCAGAATTTATATATAGAATAAATAGAATAAGAATAGAAACATTGCCAGAAGGAATTAGCATTTACATAGAAGTAATTGTAAACTATGGATATAACATAATAGAATCTTTAGGGGATTTTAAAAAGAAATGCAAAAGAGAAATAGAAAATTTAACAGCTATGAATGTAGAAACAATAGAAATGGTAGCAAAGGGAATTCACGTAGAAGAAGGAGAAGAATAATATGTCATTTATTGTAGGAATTGATGGACCAGCAGGAAGTGGAAAAGGAACAGTAACAAAACTTATTGCAAATAAACTTGATTTAGTAAATATAGATACAGGTATAACATACAGATGTGTTGCACTAGAAGTTTTAAATAAAGGTTTAAAATTATCTGACACTCAAAAAATAATAGAAATTGCAAAAAACATTAATATAGAAATACATAATACTCCAAAAGGAGATATTGTTTACTTGAATGGAGAAGATGTAACAAGTAAAATAAGATCAAAAGAAGTTTCACGGCATTGTATCTCCAGTGTCTTCTATAAAAGAAGTAAGATATGAAATGGTAGAAATTCAAAGAAAACTTGCTGAAGGTAAAAATGTAATTATAGAAGGAAGAGATATTTGCACATATGTATTTCCAAATGCAGATGTAAAAATCTATTTAGATGCATCTTTAGAAGAAAGAACTAGAAGAAGATATCTTGAAATGAAAGAAAAAGGCATAAATATTACTAAAGAAGAAGTAAAAGAAAATATAGAAGCAAGAGACAAAAATGATAAAGTAAAAGAAGTAGGTGCACTAAAACTTGCACCAGATAGTATAATAGTAGATACAACAAATAAAACAATAGAAGAAGTAGTAGAAGAAATTATAAAAATAATAAATGAAAAAAGAAAGTAATAAAATGTTTTTAAGGAGAAAGCTATTATGATATTTTTTATAACAAAAAGAATTTGCCACTTTTTTACAACAATTCTTTATAGAGTTAAAGTTAATGGAAAAGAGAATATTCCTAAAGAAGGAGGAGCATTGATTTGCCCAAATCATGTACACGCAATGGATAGTGTTAGCTTGGTGTCACATTCAAAAAGAAGAATGTATGCACTTGCTAAAGAAGATTTTTATAAAAATAGAGCAATAAAATGGTATGCTAAAAAATGTGGAATATATCCAATAAAACAAAATAGTGCAGACATTGATGCAATAAAGGTTTCTTTAAAACTACTTAAAGAGAAAAAATTACTTTTAATTTTTCCAGAAGGAACAAGAAATGGAATGGCAAAAGGAAAACCTGTAAAAAATGGACCAATGCTAATTGCAATAAAAGCAGGAGTACCAATAGTTCCAGTTGGCATAAAAGGAGAATTTAAACCATTTAAAAAAGTTACTATAAATATAGGAAAACCAATATACTATAATGATTATAAAGACAAAACTAAAGACAAAGAAGTAATAAATAAATTAACTAAGAACTTAATGGATGAAATAATAAATTTAAGAGATAAATAAAGAAAAAAGCAGTGAATTTTTTAATTTCACTGCTCTTTCCTTCCTATCAGGGGTTTTCTTCTTCATCGTCAGAAGAAGGGATGGGACCGGACTTGCGCCCGAGAACCCAAATTAGGAAACTGCCAAAAACAACGGCAACTGCCACTGCAGCAGCAACTCCCCATGCCATCTTAGGTGTATGGGTTGCAGTACAACCACCTACCATAAAAATGGCAACGGCAATGATTACTTTCCACATAACCCGAGAAAAACGGAACCAACGGTTCATAAGAATGAACCTCCTTTCTGAATTTGTGTTCCATAATTATTATAACAAATTCGGCAATAATTGTCAAATCTACTTGACTTTTTAGTAAAAATAAGAGTATAATTAATTGTTGCGTAAATAATAAATGATATAATAAATGTAAAAGGTGATAAAGATGATTAATGAAAAAATAAGAAATGTAGCAATAATTGCCCATGTAGACCATGGAAAAACAACCTTAGTAGATAGTTTGCTTAAACAAAGTGGTACTTTTAGAACAAATGAACAAGTAGAAGAAAGAGTAATGGATTCAAACGACATAGAGAAAGAAAGAGGAATAACAATTCTAGCAAAAAACACATCTGTTATGTATAATGATATAAAAATTAATATTGTAGATACTCCTGGACACGCAGATTTTGGAGGAGAAGTTGAAAGAGTATTGAAAATGGTAGATGGAGTTTTACTATTAGTTGATGCCTTTGAAGGTGCAATGCCTCAAACAAGAGAAGTGCTAAAGAAATCTCTAGCTATGAATTTAAAACCAATTGTTGTTATAAATAAAATAGATAGACCAGGAGCAAACCCTGCAAAAGTAATAGATGAAGTTATAGAATTATTCATAGATTTAGGTGCAAATGATGAACAATTAGATTTTCCTATAATATATGCATCTGCTAAGAATGGAATTGCAAAAATGAGCCTAGATGAAGAATCTGACAATGTTAGATGTATTTTTGAAACAATAATAAATACTATACCAGCTCCTAATTGTGAAATAGATGGAGATGCACAAATGCTTGTATCTAATATTGATTATGATGACTATTTAGGAAGAATTGGAATAGGAAGAATTGAAAGAGGAACAATAAAGGCTGGAATGCCAATAATGATTTGTAAAGCAGACAAAAATATACAAGGAAAAGTTGCAAAACTATTTACTTATACTGGATTAAAAAAGACAGAGGTAGAAGAAGCAACAGCTGGAGATATAGTAGAAGTTTCAGGAATGGCAGAGGTTCACATTGGAGATACTTTATGCGATATTAACCACATTGAAAAAATTCCTTTTGTAGATATTGACGAGCCAACAGTTTCTATGACATTCTCTGTAAATAATGGACCACTTGCAGGAAGAGAAGGACAATTTGTTACATCAAGACATATTAGAGATAGATTATTTAAAGAGCTAGAAAGAAATGTAAGTTTAAGAGTAAGAGAAACAGACTCTGCTGATAGTTTTGAAGTATGCGGTCGTGGAGAACTTCATTTATCTGTATTAATAGAAACAATGAGAAGAGAAGGATTTGAACTTTTAGTTTCAAGACCAAAAGTTATTATAAAAGAAATTGATGGTGTTAAATGCGAACCAATGGAAATACTTGTAGTTAATATACCAGATGACTCTATAGGAACAGTTATAGAAAAACTAGGAAGAAGAAAAGGCGAAATGATAAATATGGAACCTGCTGAAGCTGGACATACTAAAATAGAGTTTAAAATACCTGCAAGAGGAATAATTGGTTACAGAACAGAATTCTTAACAGATACTAAAGGCGAAGGCACAATGAACACAATGTTTGATTCGTATGAACCATATAAAGGCGAAATAATGTCTAGAACAAGGGGTGTGCTAGTTGCATTCGAAGCAGGAACATCTGTAACATACGGTTTATACAATGCTCAAGAAAGAGGAGATTTATTTATTGGTGCTGGTGTTGAAGTATACGAAGGTATGATAGTTGGACTAAATGCAAGAAACGAAGATATATCTATAAACGTATGTAAAGAAAAACATTTAACAAATACAAGAGCATCTGGCTCTGATGATGCATTAAGATTAGTTCCACCAATTCAAATGTCATTAGAAAAAGCAATTGAATTTATTGCAGATGACGAACTAGTAGAAATAACACCTAAAAATATAAGACTAAGAAAGAAAATATTAGATTCAAAAACAAGAGAAAGATTAGCAGCAAGAGCTAAAAAGGAACAATAAAACATATGCTAAGGGGGCGCAGATGATGCGCCCCTGTATTGCATTATTTAAAGATTAATTTATATTAAAGGAAGATAAAAATATGAAAACTGTTCAAGAAATAAAACAAAAAGCATTAGAAGAACATATACCAATAATAATGGATGACACATTAGAGGTGGTAGGAAAAATATTAGGTGAAGTTAAACCTAATAAGATTCTAGAAATTGGAACGGCTGTAGGTTACTCTGCAATATGTTTTTCAAAATATTTGGTTGATGATGGAACAATAGACACAATAGAAAGAGATGAAGAAAGAATAAAAGAAGCAAAAAACAATATAAAAGACTTGCAATTAGAAGCTAAAATTAATATAATATCAGGGGATGCAGTAGAAATATTACCAACTTTAGAAGGAAAATATGATGTGGTTTTTATAGATGCTGCAAAAGGAAAATATCCTATATTCTTAAAAGAAGCAATTAGATTACTTTCAGATAAAGGAGTAATTATTGCAGATAATATTTTGTACAAAGGATACACTTTAAGTGATTATAACAAACATAAGCAAAGAACTGCAGTAAGAGGATTAAGAACATATTTAAAAGATTTAGATGAAAATGAGAATTTTACAACTGAACTTTTAGAAGTAGGAGATGGATTAACGATAACTAAAAGAAAGTAAAGGTGTTTCCGGATGTCAACAGATTTTAGAAAAGATCTAAGATATGAAATGGATGAAAATAAAAAACAATTATCAGAAGAATTAGATGCATACAGAATGCATGTTTCTGAAAATATACCAGGTTATATATTATTTATGGAGGCTTTAAATGAACTAGTTACAGGATTAGAAGCCAAAAAAATAATAGGAAAAACTCAAATAAAAAGTAGAGTGAAAGCTGCTAAAAGTGCAGTTAGGAATTCTAGAGAAAAAGAATTAGACGATATTTTTGGGTTTAATATAATAACTCAAAGCGAAAGAGATAAGGAAATCTTAATGCTGATAATACACAATTTATTTGTAAGGAAATATGTGCAGGAAAAAACATATGATAAATCTAATGGATATAAAGCATACCATTGTGTAGGAGCAATTAAGACCAAAATAACTGGTGAAGAAATTGAAGGATTAGAAGAACATATATTACAATCTAAAACATATAAACCCAAAGAGGTATACAGGGATTTATCTTCCAAAGAACAAATGGAATTAGGGAAAAAAGAAGTACTTGAACAAGTATACAGATATCCAATTTTAAGAGCAGAAATTGGTGAAAATGGACAATTAAACGAAAGCCTACAAAGTATTTTTGCTGATGCTTTATTATTTCTCGATGCTTACTTATTGCCTAACACAGAAGCAAGAACTAATATGCCTATAATGGAAGTACAATTTAAAACAGATGCAGTTGAACAGGTTGCAACATGCGGAAGAGCAAAACATATGAATTATAAAAAAATAGATCCAGAAAAAGTAAAAGAAAAGTATAAAAGAAGAGAATTAATTAGAGGAATAGATTTTCCGTTTAGATTTTATAGAAACTTACATACAGGAATGATGGAACTAGAATCTACTAACAGAACTTTAATAAGTATGTGGCCATTTTTAGAAGAAACAATAGCAGAATATAAAAAAACAGACAAAACACCTTTAGCAAGTTATGATATGTATATGACAAAAGTCTTCCCAGATTTACAACCATATGTAGAAAGAATTTCTGAAAGGGAGCCAGTTATACCAATAAAAAATACAAATGCTGATAGTGTATGGGCTATTTTAAAAAATAGAATTATAAATGATAATCTTAGCTTACCAAAATATACAAAAACTGACGAAAAAGGAGAAATAAAACAATGAAGAAGCCAGAATTGTTAGCACCAGCAGGTTCATATGAGAAAGCTAAAACAGCATTTACATATGGAGCAGATGCAATTTATGTAGGAACTTCAAACTTGTCACTTAGAACAAGAGTAGATATGAATGATAATGAACTTGCAAAAATTATTGAGTATGCACATAGCATAAACAAAAAAGTATATGTTGCATTAAATATATATGCAAGGGACAATATGTATGAAGAAATAGAAAAACAAGTAAAAATACTAGATGAAATAAAGGCGGATGCTGTAATTGTGTCTGATGGTGGAGTGGTAGAAACTGTAAAGCGCATAGCACCAAATTTAGAAATACATATAAGTACACAAGCAAATACAGTAAGCTACCATACTTGCAAATTTTGGTACAATAATGGAGCCAAAAGAATAATTCTAGCCAGAGAATTAAATAAAGCCGAAATAAAAGATATAATGTTAAATAAACCAAAAGACTTAAGTATAGAAATGTTTGTTCATGGAGCAATATGCTATGGATATTCTGGAAGATGCCATTTAAGCGATTTTTTGGCTAATAGAAGTGCAAATTTAGGAGATTGCGCTCAAAGTTGCAGATGGGCATACAATTTATATTTAGAAGAAAAAAATAATCCAGGACTTATGATGCCAGTTGAACAAGATGAAAATGGAACATATATACTTTCTTCTAAAGATATGTGTTTAATAAAAGAATTACCAGAAATATTAGAAATGGGAGTGGACAGCTTAAAAATAGAAGGAAGATTAAAAACAGAATACTATTTGGCAACAGTAATAAATACATACAGAGTAGCAATTGATGAATGTTTTGAAAATATTGAAAATTACGATTATACTAAATTCTTAAACGAATTAGAAAAAACAAAAACTAGAGGATTAACAACTTTTTATTTTAATGACAAGAATAATAAAGATTTTCAAGAGTATGAAGGTAAACAATATAATCCAAATTATGAATTTGGAGGTAAAATTATAGAAATAAACAAAAATGGCAAATCTATTGTTGCAATTAAAAATAGGCTAAATGTAGGAGATACTTTGGAATTAATTGTACCAGGAAAAGTTAATCCAATAGAATTTAAAATAGAAAAACTATGGGATTATGAAACAGATGAAGAAATAGACCATGTAAATCCAGGAAAAGAAGGACAAAAAGTAAAAATAACACTTCCACAAGAATCTAAAGCAGAATGGATACTAAGAAGAAAAAAGAATTAGAAGAAAGAGGAAAAAACATGGAGGAAAATATACTAAAACCTAATTTACAAGATGAAACAGAAGAATTTGCTGAATTTTCATTAAGACCTAAGTTCTTAAAGGAATATGTTGGACAAACTAAAGTAAAAGAAAATATGAAAATATATATAGAAGCAGCCAAAAAAAGAAATGAAGCCTTAGACCATGTTTTACTTTACGGACCACCAGGACTTGGAAAAACAACACTTGCCAATATAATTGCTAATGAGATGAAATCTAATATAAAAATAACTTCAGGGCCTGCAATTGAAAAAGCTGGCGATTTAGCAGCATTACTTACTGGACTTCAAACTAACGATGTTTTATTTATAGATGAAATACATAGATTAAATAGAAATGTAGAAGAAATTTTATATCCGGCATTAGAAGACTATAATTTAGATATAATTATTGGAAAAGGTGCTGAGGCAAAATCTATTAGAATAGATCTACCCAAATTTACATTAATCGGAGCAACCACAAGAGCAGGACTACTTACAACACCACTTAGAGATAGATTTGGAATAGTGCAAAGATTAGAACTTTATGATATAGAGCATTTAAATACAATAATTAAAAGATCTGCAAAAATTTTAAACATTGAAATTGATGACGAGGGAAGTTTAGAAATTGCAAAGCGCTCTAGAGGAACACCTAGAATTGCAAATAGATTACTAAAAAGAGTAAGAGATTATGCAGCCGTGTTAGGAGATGGAAATGTTACAGAGCAGATAGCAAAAACTGCATTAAAAAAATTAGAAATAGACGATTTAGGACTTGACAATATTGATAGAAAAATATTAGAAACAATAATATACAATTATTCAGGAGGACCTGTAGGAATAGAATCTTTGGCCTCTACAATAGGGGAAGAAGCAGAAACTTTAGAAGATGTATATGAACCATATTTAATGCAAAAAGGGTTTATAGCAAGAACTCCAAGAGGCAGAATTGTTACTCAAAGTGCATATGAGCATTTAGGAATAAAATTTAATGGGAGGAACTAAAAAATGAAAAAAATAACTATTATTGTACCTTCATATAATGAAGAGGAATCTATACCATATTTGTACGACAGATTAAACACTATGATGAATAACTTAAATAACTATGCTTTTGAAGTATTATTTGTAAATGATGGAAGTAAGGACAAAACTTTAGAGCTAATAAAAGAATTAAGAAGTAAAGATGAAAGAATTTCATATGTAAACTTTTCAAGAAATTTCGGAAAAGAAACTGCAATGATAGCAGGTTTAGACTATGCTACTGGAGATTGCGTTATATTTATTGATGCAGACTTACAAGATCCACCAGAATTAATACCAGAACTTATAAAATACTGGGAAGAAGGATATGATGATGTTTATGCCAGAAGAAACAGTAGAAAAGGTGAAACTTTCCTTAAGAAATTTACATCAAAGATGTATTATAAAGTATTACAAAGCTTAACTAGAGTAGAAATACAAAAAGACACAGGAGACTTTAGACTTCTAGATAGAAGATGTGTAAATGCACTTAAAAAATTAAGAGAATCACAAAGATGTTCAAAAAGTATGTTCAGCTGGATTGGATACAACAAAAAGGAAGTTAGATACGACAGGGACCCTAGAATTGCCGGAAAGACTAAATGGAATTATAAAAAGTTAGTAGACTTAGCGATCGATGGAATAACAGCTTTTACAACATCACCACTTAGAGTATCAACATTTTTAAGTATACCAACATTCTTAGCATTCTTAATATACCTTATTTATGTAATTGTAGAGGCAGCTAAATTATCAACGGGAATACAAGCAATTCAAGTACTTATATTATTAACATTATTTTTCTTTGGAACAATGATGCTATTAATAGGAATTGTTGGAGAATATTTAGGAAGAATATTTAACGAAACAAAGAACAGACCACTATATTTTGTAGATGAGTATAACGGAGAAAAGGAACAAAATTTATAATTTAAGGAGAAAAGAATGAAAAAGTATCGTTAGTTATTCCAATGTATTATGAAGAAGAAGTTGCAAATGAGTGCTATAAAAAAGTGAAAGAAGTTTTATGTGGCTTAAAAGATTATGAATATGAGATTGTATTTGTAAATGACGGAAGCAAAGATAGAACATTAGAAATATTAGAGGGAATTGCTGAAAATGATGAAAATGTTAAAGTAATTTCATTTGCCAGAAACTTTGGACACCAATGTGCAGTAACAGCAGGATTAAAAGAAGTAACAGGTGATGCCATAGTTATAATTGATGCGGATTTACAAGATCCACCAGAACTTATACCAGACATGCTAAAATTATGGGAAGAAGGAAACGAAGTAATTTATGCAAAACGAAAAAAGAGAGATGGAGAATCGGCATTCAAACTATTTACTGCAAAAATGTTCTATAAAACTTTAAATGGGTTATCAGATGTGGAAATACCTAAAGATACAGGAGACTTTAGATTAGTAGATAAGAAGGTAGTAGATGTTATAAATTCTTTGCCAGAACATAATAAATTTTTAAGAGGTTTATTTAGCTGGGTAGGATTTAAACAAATTCCTTTTGAATATGAAAGAAAAGAAAGATTTGCGGGAAAAACAAAATATCCATTGAAAAAGATGCTAAAACTTGCATCTGATGGAATTATTGGGTTCTCTAGTAAGCCATTGAAAATAATTGGTGGAATAGGAATAATATCTATAGTTATGTCATTTTTAATTTTATTGTATTCTCTATTAGCATTAGCGTTTGGATGGTGGAGATTATCTTTAGAATGTAATGTTTTGATAATTATAATGACTTTCTTTGCAGGAATTCAATTATTAGCATTGTGGATAGTATCTGAGTACATTTCGAGAATTTATGATGAATCAAAAGGAAGGCCTCAGTATATTATTGATAAAAAAATAAATATAAAATAAAAAGGAAAAAATATGAAATTATTATTACATACTTGCTGTGCACCTTGTAGCGTGTATTGCATAAAAACACTAAGAGAAGAAAATATAGAACCAACTGTATATTGGTATAATCCCAATATTCATCCTTATATGGAATATAAAGCAAGAAGAGATACACTAAAACAATATACAGAAATGATAAATGTAAAGGCCATATTCGAAGAAGAGTATGGCCTTAGAACCTTTTGTAAAAATGTGGTTGGAGATTTAGAAAATAGATGTGTAAATTATTGCTATAAAGTACGATTAGAGCAAACAGCAAAATACGCAAAGGAAAATGAATATGATGCGTTTTCTACAACACTTTTAATTAGTCCATATCAAAAACACGAAGAATTAAAGAGGATAGGCGAAAAAATTGCTAAAAAATATAATTTAGAGTTCTTATATAGAGACTTTAGACCAGGCTTTAGAGAAGGACAAGCAAAGGCAAGAGAACTGGGATTATATATGCAAAAATATTGTGGATGTGTATTTTCTGAATGGATTCCAAACGATGACCACAATAAAGTTGAACTAAAATTACCAGAAGGATTTGAATTCTTACCTGTTGAACGAAACATTGTTATAAAAAAAGAAAGAGAAAATAAAGAGAAATATATGAAATTATTACTTGAGGCAGACCCAAGTGAAAAGTTGATTAGACATTATTTAGTAAATGGCGATTTATTTGTTTTAACTTATAAAAATGAAGTCGCCTGTGTTGCCGTTGTAACTAAAGTAGATGATGATACGTGTGAATTAAAAAATATTGCGACAGAAGAAAAATACAGAGGCAAAGGTTATGCTAAAAAGATGTTAAAATATTTAGCAGACAATTATAAAACAAGATACAGAAAGATGACAGTTGGAACAACAGAAAATAATATTCCATTCTATGTAAAACAAGGCTTTGATAAATACGAAAAAACAATAAAAAATTTCTTTATTGATAACTATGAAGAAGAATTGTGGGATGGAAATTTACACTGTGTAGATATGTACTATTATTCAAAGGATTTAAAGATGAGTAATAGTAAAAAATAGTAATTTGCTGAGTAGGTAATAGAATGAAAAACAATAAATGGAGAATATTTCAAGTCTTATTTTTAGGCATTAGTGTATTTTTATTTTTTAGAAAAGTCGATGGAAGTGGAGCAGAAAATACTGTAGGTGTAAAATTGATAAGTTTGGCTATATGGCTAGGATTTTATCTATTCGCTTTAGCTATTGAATATGGAGTACGATTTTTGACAAAGATAGGTAAAAAATAATTATAAATTACAAGTTATATAGAAAGGGGAGAATGAACGCATAAATATGAATCCAATAGAAAATTTAAAAGATTTAATCGTGTACCAAAGCCAAAATAACGATAATATTTCTGTAGAAGTTTTATATGACAATGAAGATTTTTGGTTAACTCAGAAATCTATGGCTAAATTATTTAATGTTGAAGTTAATACTATAAATTATCATTTGAAAGAAGTATTTAAATCAGGAGAATTGATAGAAGAATCAGTTATTCGAAAAATTCGAATAACTGCAAATGATGGAAAAAACTATAAAAAATATTAAGCAAAATTTATTTTGGGCATTTTTTTATAATTGCTTAATGATACCTGTAGCAATGGGACTACTAAAACCATTTGGCATTTCTATAAATCCAATGATTGTAAGTTTTGCTATGGTATTAAGTAGTATTACAGTTATCTTAAATACTTTAAGATTAAAACATATTCAAGACATTAAAGTGTAAATTTTTACACTAATTTGCTTGTAAAATATCACATATAGCCGATATAACAATTTCTATCATTTTATCATAATCTAATTGGCTATGCTTATGATAAACAATTTCGTGGCACAAGTTATCTATCATTCCAATTACAACATGAACTCTTTCACTAAGATTTTCAACTTTAAAACCATTTTTGACAAGTAAATTTGTTAATTTGCTTGTCATTTCCATTTCTGATTTATGAAAAATTTCTGCTACTTCTATATCTGAGTGAGTCATAGCAGTTATTTCTTCGTGAGCTGTTTTAGATAATTTATGGTTACTAATAAATTTATTTATCATTTCTCTTAAAATAGATGGAAAATTAGCCTTATTAATACTTATTTCTAGGCTTTTATCTGCAATAGACAACATTGGGTAGAAGATAGAATTAGAATATAATTTAATACCTTCTATTAAAATGTCGTGTTTATCTTTAAAATATTGATATACAATACCTGTAGAAACACCCGCAACTTTGGCAATTTCGGCAGTATTTGTATTATAATATCCTTTTTCACAAATTAATTCAAAACCTGCTTGTATTATTTTCTCTTTTTTTTCAATAGAACGCTTTTGTATAGGTTCTCTTATTTCTGAATTCCCCAATTATATTACACCACCTTTAATAAATTTAATTATAAGAGGAAAAATGAAAAAAGTCAAGAAATGTGAAATGAGATTCATATATAAAGAATAAGGTACAAAATCTTTTGTTTTTTGTAGAAAAAAAATAAAAGATATGATATATTTATAGCGTAAAAAAGTTTGTGAAAATGGGGGAACATATGGAAAAAACAAAAAGTAAATTTAACTATAAATTAATATTTCTAATATCTTGTATGGCTATGATGTTACCATCAGTTATGTATTTATGTAAAAATAAAACTATTATAAATTTTTCAGAATGGTTTACGTTTTTTCTACATCAACCTAGTAATTATATTGAATCAATTTCTGGAGCAATAATATTTGGAATGCTGATTATAATATTAATGTATTTTTACTTTAAAATACTAAAAAATAGTCAGAAAGAATTTGATAATATAAAATCAATATTACTATATGTACTAATAATTTCATTAATTTTTGGAATAATGATTCCATTTACAACATCAGATATTTTTTATTATATGGGAACAGGCTGGATAGATAGTCATTATGGTCAAAACCCATATTACATAACAGTTAGGGATATTAGAATTCAAAATCCAAATGATGAAATTTTGCAAAGGACTGGTGTATGGGAAAACCAAGTGGTAGTATATGGGCCACTATGGGCATTTTTGTGTAAAATTTTATCACTCCTATCTTTTGGAAATGTTACTTGGTGTTTGTACATATATAAATTTGCAGCAATTATCATACACATTTTAAATACAATTCTTGTTTATAAAATAACTAAAAGTAAAAAATTTGCACTGCTATATGGAATAAATCCATCTATATTGTTTGAGATGATTACAAATGTACATAATGATATATACTTAATATTTTTCGTTCTATTATCATTATATTTCCTACTAAAAAGGAAAAATATAATTTTAACCATAATATTTATGGCTATGGCCACGTGCGTAAAATATGTTTCAGTTCTATTAATTCCTTTTATGGTATTATGGTATTTAAAAGATAAAAAAATGTGGGAAAAAATATTTTATAGTTTTATTTACGCAATGATTTTTATAACTATAATGTTTTTAATATATTTATTGTATGCTAAAGATATAACAATGTTCTTTACAATGACAATGCAACAGGGAAAATATAGAGAAGGCATTCAGGCAATAATATTAGAAATTTCATCCAAAACAGGAATAAATTTTTTACAATATGGTAAACTTTTGTTTATTATTATTTTTCTTCTTGTTGCTATTGATGGAATAATATATATGTTTGTGTATAATAAAAAGACATTTTCTACTACTATTAGAAAATACAATAATTTATTAATGGCGTTTTTGTTTTTAATAATAACAAATTTATGTCCTTGGTATACTAGCTGGTTAATTCCTACAATTTTTTGGTTAAAAAGCAAAGATATAAAAAATGTACTGTATATACAATTTTCGTACGAATTAGTTACAACCATTAATTTTGCACTACATAGTGAATCATATAAAATAGGTTTGTACTATTTACCTGCAATGTTTATTATTATTACTATATTTAATATTATTGATAAAATTGCCAATATAAATAGAGTAAAAATTAGGAGGATACTTTGGAAAGATTAGTTTTAATTGATGGAAATAGCATAATTAATAGAGCTTTTTATGGAATTATGGGAAATAAAATGCTTATGACGGAAGATGGAACATATACAAATGCAGTATATGGCTTCCTTGCAATTCTTTTTAAAATAACAGAAGACATTAAACCAGAATATTTGGGAGTAGCATTTGACTTAAAAGCACCGACACATAGACATAAACTATATGATGGCTACAAGGCAAATAGACACGGAATGCCAGACGAACTGGCTTCTCAAATGCCAATTCTAAAAGATATTTTAAAAGATATGAATATAGAAATAATAGAAAAAGAAGGCTATGAAGCAGACGACATTTTGGGAACTCTTGCAAAATGGGGACAAGCTCAAAACCTAGAAGTAACAATAGTCACAGGGGATAGAGATAGCTTTCAATTAATAGATAAAAATATAAAGGTAAGAATACCTAGAACAAAGGCAGGAAAAACAGAAACGGAAGATTATAATGTAGAAAAAATAATGGAGGAATATGGACTTAATCCAAAGGATTTAATTGAAGTAAAAGGCTTAGCAGGAGATACTTCAGATAATATACCTGGTGTTTCTGGAGTGGGAGAAAAAACGGCTATTAATTTAATAAAAGATTATAAAACAATTGATGGAGTATATGAAAACATTGATAAAATAAAAGGAAAATTAAAAGAAAAACTTGAAAACGATAAAGATAAAGCCTTCCTTTCAAGAACATTAGGCACAATAGATATAAATTCACCAATAGAAAAAAGTTTAGATAAACTAAAAGTTGAAGAATGGAATAATGAAGCTGTGCTAGATGACTTTAAAAAACTTAAGTTTAACCGCTTCATAGATAGATTTAATCTAAATAATTTAGCAAACATACCTAAAAAAGAAGAAGTTAATATTGAATATGAAAAGCTAGAAAACTTAGATAAAATTAAAACTTTAATAGAAGAAATTGAAAATAATAAGCAAATGTCTTATTATTTAAACACAGTAAAATCAGATAATGGCAATATTATAGAAGAAGATATTATAGGCATAACAATTCATTCCGAAAAAAATGACAAAGAATATTTTGTAAAAGATATATTATTATTCAAAGAGATTTTTGAAAGATCAGACATCTTAAAAATTGGCTATAAACAAAAAAAAGACTATATATTACTAAAACAAATAAACATAAATGCACAAAATTTAATGTTTGATATTGAAATTGCAGGCTATATTTTAAATTCTAATATAAGCAAATATACTCTACAATACTTGGCAAATGAATACTTAGAATTTGATTTAGAAGCATATTTAGAAAAAAATAGTAATCAAAAAGAAGAACAATTAAGTTTATTTAGCCAATTAGAGGAAAAAGAAGATATTACAACATATGTATATGCTTATGCTATAAATAAGTTATATAAAGTATTAACAGAAAAGATGAAAGAAACTCAAACATTAGAGCTTTTTAATAACATTGAAATGCCATTGGTAGAAGTACTTGCAGATATGCAATATCAAGGTATGTATGTAGATAAAACAGAACTTACAAAATACGGAGATGAACTAAAAGAAAAAATTGCAATATTAACTAACGAAATATATGAGTTGGCTGAAGAAGAGTTTAATATAAATTCAACAAAACAGCTAGGAGAAATTTTATTTGAAAAATTAAAACTTCCTGTTATAAAAAAGACCAAAACAGGCTATTCAACAGATAGTGATGTTTTAGAAAAATTAAAGGGAGCACACCCAATAATAGAAAAAATATTAGAATACAGACAATTTGTAAAATTAAATTCAACATATGTAGAGGGAATGATTCCCTATATAAATAAACGAACAGGCAGAATACATTCAAGTTTTCACCAAACAGTAACTGCAACAGGAAGAATAAGTAGTACAGAACCAAACCTTCAAAATATTCCTACACGATTTGAATTAGGTAGAAAATTGAGAAAAGTATTTAAACCTGAAAACTCTTGCACATATGTAGATGCAGACTATTCACAAATAGAGCTTAGAATATTAGCACATATATCTGAAGATGAAAATATGATAGATGCTTTTAACAAAGGAGAGGATATTCACGCTCAAGCCGCTTCTAAAGTACTAAACATTCCAATAGAAGAAGTAACAAAAGAAGAAAGATCAAAAGCAAAAGCTGTAAACTTTGGAATTGTATATGGAATAAGCGATTTTGGCTTAGCAGAACAAATAGGAGTAAGTAGAAAACAAGCAAAAGAATATATAAGCCAATATTTAGAAAAATACTCAGGAATTAAAAATTTTATGGATACAATTGTAGAAGAAGCAAAGGCAAAAGAATATGTGGAAACATTGTACCATAGAAGAAGATATGTCCCGGAGCTTAAATCTAATAACTATATGGTAAGACAATTTGGTCAAAGAGTAGCAATGAATACACCAATACAAGGAACAGCAGCAGACATAATGAAAATAGCAATGATAAATGTTTTTAATAAATTAAAAAATATGAAATCTAAACTAATTTTACAAGTACACGATGAACTATTAATAGAAGCATATCCAGAAGAATTAGAAAAAGTTAAACAGATATTGAAAAATGAAATGGAAAGTGTTATAAATTTAAGAGTACCATTAATAGCAGAATTGTCTGAAGGAAAGAATTGGTATGAAGCAAAATAATAATGTATTTGTAATAAATTAATAAAAGTATAGGAGGTAAAAAATATGTCAATTCTAGTAACAGGAGGAGCCGGATTTATAGGAAGTCACACAGTGGTAGAACTATTAGAAAGTGGTGAAGATATAGTTATAGTAGATAATTTTAGCAACAGTTCACCAGATATATTGGAAAAAATAAAAGAAATAACACATAAGGATTTTAAATTTTATGAGGTAGACTTACTAGATGAAGAAAATTTAGAAAAAGTATTTATGGAAAACAACATTGAATCTGTAATTCATTTTGCAGGATTAAAATCAGTTGGAGAATCTCTAGAAAAGCCAATTGAGTACTATCATAACAATATTACAGGAACACTTATTTTATTAAAAGTAATGAGAAAGTATAATTGTCAAAAATTGGTGTTTAGTTCATCTGCAACAGTATATGGAGATCCTGCAAGTTTACCAATTAAAGAAGACTTCCCTCTATCTACAAAAAATCCATATGGAAATACGAAACTTATGATAGAGCGAATATTACAAGATATATGTGCTGCAAATAAAGATTTCTGTGTAGCAATTCTTAGATACTTTAATCCAATAGGAGCGCATAAAAGTGGTTTAATTGGAGAAGTACCAAATGGAATACCAAATAATATAATGCCATATATATTGAAAGTAGCAAATGGAGAATATGAGACTTTAACAGTGTTTGGAAATGATTATGACACACCAGATGGAACAGGAGTAAGGGACTACATCCACGTAGTAGATTTAGCAAGAGGACATTTAAAAGCATTAGATAAAATAAGACAAGAAAAGGGTGTAAAAATTTATAACCTAGGAACTGGAAAGGGTTACTCCGTTTTAGATTTAATTACAAACTTTGAAAAAGTAAATAATGTAAAAGTAAATTATAAAATAGGAGCAAGAAGAACAGGAGACATAGTATCTAGCTATGCAGATCCAACTAAAGCAAAAGAAGAATTAGGTTGGGTTGCAGAATATGGAATAGAAGATATGTGCAAAGATGCGTGGAATTTTATAAAAAAATAATTTTTTAAAGAGGGTGTAATGCACACCCTCTATATTTTTTTAATTATTTTTTAGTAAGCTATTTTTTAAATCCCATAATTTTTTAGATAAATCCACATAATATTTATGAGGATTTTTTAAACGCCTAATTTCTTGCCAAAGTGTTTCTAACTCATTATTTGCTGTTTTACAAATTTGAGAAAGTGGAGGAGTAGTATAAACTAATTTACCGTCTTTAAAGATTTGTTCTTGCAAAGCTCTAACAGTATAATTAGTTAAAGTTTTTTCTTTCCAAGGATTTTGTGGATCAAATATTTTATAATTATCTTCTGGAATTATTTCATCTGATAAAGTAATAACATCTGCCAAAGCTTTATTAGTTGCTTTGTCATAAAATCTATATGTTTTTTTGAATCCAGGGTTTGTAATTTTTACAACATTTTCTGATATTTTTATTTTAGGAGTAATTTTACCATTGTCTTCAGTAGCAACTAATTTGTAAACTCCACCAAAAACAGGATCAGATTTTGCTGTAATTAAATTTTCTCCAACACCAAAAGAATCAATTTGTGCTCCTTGGTCAAATAACGAAGAAATAAGGAATTCGTCTAAAGAATTACTAACACATATTTTACAATCAGGAAATCCCGCTTCATCTAATATTTTTCTTACTTTCTTTGAAAGGTAAGCTAAATCTCCACTATCTAATCTAACACCTTTTGGTCTAAAACCACGAGGGATTAATACATCATTAAATACTTTTATAGCATTAACTAAACCAGAATTTATAGTATCATAAGTATCAATTAGAAGAGTACAGTCATCTGGGTAAACTTCAGCATATGCTTTAAAAGCCTCGTATTCAGAATCAAAACTTTGAACAAAGCTATGTGCCATAGTACCTAAAGCAGGAACATTAAATTTTTTTGCTGTTAAAGTACAAGATGTACCAATGCAACCTCCAATCATAGCAGCTCTTGCTCCTAAAAATGCAGCATCTATGCTATGAGCTCTTCGTGCACCAAATTCCATTACAGGTCTTCCGTGAGCTGCACCAACAATTCTACTAGACTTTGTTGCAATTAAGGATTGATGGTTTATTAAAAGCAAAATCATAGTTTCTAATAATTGAGCTTCTATAATTGGAGCTCTAACAGTTATTAAGGGCTCATTCGGAAAAACAACTGTACCTTCTGGAACAGCCCAAATATCACCGGTAAATTTAAAATTTGATAAGTAATTTAAAAAATCTTCTGAAAATTTATTTGTATTTTTTAAAAACTCAATATCAGATGAATTAAAATGTAAGTTTTCAATATATTCAATTACCTGTTCTAAACCAGCAAAAATAACATAGCCACCTTCGTCAGGAACTCTTCTAAAAAACACATCAAAATATGCTATTTTATTATTCATATTTTTAGCAAAAAAACCATTTGCCATTGTAAATTCATAAAAATCGGCAAGTAACGATAAATTCTCTTTCATAAAAAACCTCCTATAGATTTATTATTCTATAAAAACAAAGCCATTATATCATATTACAAAAAAAAATTAAAGAAATTTTATTTAGTCGACATATTTCAACAAAAAATTATAAATAAATATGTTATAATCACGCCATGGGGGCGATCCGTATGATGTTAGATTTGCTCATTAAAATTAACAAAGATAAACTAAATAAAATGATTTCACAAAACAAGGACTATACTCTTATACTAAAACAAAGTCAGAAGCTAGATAAATATATAACGGAGAAAACAATAGAAATTATCAATCGAAATGGTAGAAATAAGAGTATGGGTGCATAATTATGCCCATATTTTTTATTTTCGTTTCAAATTATGCTATACTTTTTTATATATTTGTGATAATATTATATAGAATTTTTGTTATATTTAAGGAGAATACTTGTTATGAGGAAACAAAATAAAACAACAATTTTAGAATACTTAAACTTGGACTTAAAAAAAGTGCCAGATTCTATAAATAATAATGATGATATAGATATAAAAGCAAGCGAAATAAGAAACGAAAAAAACTATAAAGTTTATAAGTATATATCAATTAAAGATATAAACATAGTTATGACAAATGCAAGAAGGCTAGACGAACCAGCCAAAAAAATTGAGAGTATGAAAGATTTGTCATATTACTTTAATACAAAAAATGAAGAGGAATATAAGGAACTTTTAAATATATTTCAAAATGCTTCAATTGAAGATATAGAGGATTTAGAAAAATTTCAAAAAAGTATAAAAACAAAAATACCATCTAAAATAAAATATGTAAAAGATTACTTATGGCAAATATATTACATTGAAAGAACTAAAAAATATTATATGATTGTTCCGCTTCAAGAAACAGAATTACAAGGATTTTTATATATACTAAAAAAGAAAATCGAAAATAGTAAAGAAAAAATTTATGTTCCAATTTGCAATTTGGAATATACTAATACCCTTATAGAAACAGCTAAAATAGGAACATTAGAAAATAATTTATATTTTTTCACTAGCAAATGGCCAATGATATATGAAGTATACGATAATAAAAATAATGTATCAATAAATATAGTTGGAAACCTTGAAATATATGAAAATATTAGCTCAGACTATAAAATGAAATTTTCTGAAAAGGAAGAAATAAATTTATTTTATGAATTACTAAAAACTCTATTTTATCTACAAACTGAACTATCAAATTATTTTAAGTTTGAAATAGTGCTAAATGAAACAGGAAAAATAAAATTTTATTGCGACGATATGGAACTTACTAATTCTAATTTACCAGATTTTTACCTAAGTGAAATAAAACGCAACTTAAAAAATATTGAAGAAGTTACTAAAATACAAAAGGCGCTAACTAAAAAGTTAAATGGTTTGAAAGTACAAGAAAAACAATTGAATTTAGAATTATTAAACAAGCAAAAACAAATTTCTACTTTCCTAGAATGTAAAAAAACATTTTTTGGAAGAGTAAAATATTTCTTTAAATATGGAAAGAAAAAAACTCAAGCAATTCAAACACCAGCCTTTGACGAAAATGTTGAACAAGAAAATACAGGTACAATAAAACCATTATATACTAATGATATAGAAGACTTAATATATATATGTAAAGACTTAAGAACAAAAACAACAGTGGCAGCAACAACAAGGCTAGACATACAAAATGCTAGCATTAAAATAGATGTTTTGAAGAAAAAAATTGAAAATGCTACATTATATATTGAAGAAATAGAAGCCCACAAAAAAAGTATTTTTGAATTTTGGAAATTTACAAACAAAGATGAGAAAAGCCAATTAGCTGAAGGAATAATAAAAACAGAAACAGAACAAAGAATTGAAAAGATTTTTAACATAAAAGAAGACTTTACAGAATTTGGAAAACAAATCGATTTAAAACAAAGAAGAGAATTAACTCGGAGAAGAACAAAATGCAATATTAGCTGCAATAGCAGTAGGATTAGAAAATTTAAATCAATTAAACATTACGAAAGAAGATTTAGAAATTTTAAAAGAAAAGGAAAATTTAGTTTTAATAGATGAGGCAATTTTAACACATAGAGAAAAAGCTAAAGACCCAAAAAGTGTTATAGGTCTTACAGAAGAAATAACAGAAAAACAATTCTCATTAAAACTTAAAGAAATTCTAGATAACTTAGAAACAGCTTTTAAAAAATGTAAATTAAATATAAACTTGCCAGTATATTCTTTAGAAAAACCAGAAAATAAAATAATGAATTGTGAAGTAAATCCTCAAAAAATAGATTTAGAAGGTAGTGAAGTCAACTTATATAAATTAAACCTAAAACCAGATACTAGTATATTAGCATTTAGTAATATAGTGTTTTATAATAATAGAAATCAAACATTACCATTGGGAATGGACTACTCAAGCAAGTTATTAGTGGATTTAAGAAATGCACAATTACTAAAAGTAAAAACAAAAACAAATTACATTATAAAATTATCTGATGTTTCAAACAAACAGGAAACAACCAAGATTAATATAACTGAATTTAATGTATAAAAACAACATATTACCTCTTACTTTGAATAAGATTAAATAAAATCAAAAAGTAAGAGGTAATTTTTTTATGAATGTAGCAGTAATAAATTTAAAAGGAATATCTAAAAACATTATAAAGGTAATAATGGGCCTAATACTCCTAATTTTTGTAACAAAAATATTATTTGTAAATATTGGTGCACTTCAAAAAATATTTTCTTTTAAAATGTGCACATCAATATATACAAGCCTATTTAATACTTTAGATGAGGCAGAGTATGAAACTGATTATGTAGAAATTTTACAAGCTTTTAGCCCATTATTAGTAGCAATAAATAAAGAAACAAGTACTGCTACAGAACCTATTATTAATGCACCAATTGAAGACAAAAACAATGTTGTAATATCAAAAACTGCAAACACTGAAGCTGTTTCAGAAAGAAACTTGGCAGAAAATTTTAATATAACTTATTCAAATGTGAAAATAAGAAACCAGAGCAATTACGAACTTCCCGAAGATACATTCTCAGAAGAAGGAATGACATTAACAAATACTAAAAAAATACTAATCTATCATACTCATACTTGTGAAAGCTATACACCAAGCGAAAAATACAATTATACAATGACAGGAAATTATAGGACAACAGACAATAACTACAATGTAGTAAGACTAGGAGAAGAACTTTCTCGGATTATTAAAACAAAAGGGATTTGAAGTAATTCACGATTCTTCTTACCACGATTATCCTTCGTATAATGGTTCTTATGAGCGCTCCTTAGAAACAATTGAAGGCATTTTAAAAGGAAATCCAGATATACAGATTGTAATAGATTTACATCGTGATGCAGTAGGAGATGGCTCATCATATGGGCCAACAGTAAAAATAAATGGAGAAAGCGTGGCACAATTAATGCTTGTAATTGGAACAGATGGAGGAGGGTTAACACATCCTAATTGGAAGCAAAATATAAAAACAGCAGTAAAAATACAGTCTAAAGGAAATGAAATATATCCAGGATTATTTAGACCAATGATTATTAGAAATTCAAGATATAACCAACACGTGGCTCCAGGAGCTTTTATAGTTGAAGTAGGGGCAACAGGAAACACATTAGACGAATGTTTATTAAGTATGCAGTGTTTGGCAAATGTGCTAGAAGAAACATTTTAAAGAAGTTCCTATTAACCTAATATATTTGAATGTAGGGGCGATTTTAATCGCCCGCAAAAATATGGTATGTGACATTACATACTATATTTTTTTATACTATAATAAAATTATTTAAAAATGTATTGACAATAAATAAATATAATAGTATTATTGTACTATGCAAGTAATACAGTAAATGAAAGGAGTAAATTGTGGAATATATTTTTGAAAATGATAGACCGATATATCTTCAATTAGTAGAAAAAATTAGAACTCAAATTGTATCTGGAGAGCTAAAACAAGGCGAAAAAATACCTTCTGTAAGAGAGCTAGCACTTATAGCAAAGGTAAACCCAAATACTGTGCAAAAAGCTTTGGCCGAGCTAGAAGATGAGGGATTAATTTATACAGAAAGAACTAATGGAAAGTTTGTAACAACTAATAATAAACTAGTTGAAGAAACAAAAAGAAATATTGCTAAAATAAAGGTAGAAAAATACTTAAATGATATGGAAAGCATTGGAATAAACTACAAAGAAGCTTTAAATTACTTGCAAGAATTAGGAGGAAAATAGAAAATGGAGTTATTAGAATGCAAAAACCTATGCAAAGAATTTGATGGTAAGCCAATACTAAAAAATATTAATTTAACAATACCAAAAGACAAAATAATAGGACTTCTAGGGAAAAATGGAATGGGTAAAACTACATTAATAAAACTAATTAACGATTTGCTTACACCTACAAGTGGTGAAGTATTAATTAATGGAGAAAAGCCAGGAGTAAATTCTAAAAAGATAATAGCGTATTTACCAGAAAGAACTTATTTAGATAAAAATATGACAATAACAGAAGTACTAAAATACTTTACAGAATTTTATGATAATTTTAATGAAGAAAAGGCAAGAAAATTGCTAAAAGATTTGAACTTAGATGAAAATAAGAAATTATCTAAAATGTCTAAAGGTATGCAGGAAAAACTACAATTAATTCTTGTTATGAGTAGAGAAGCGGAACTTTATATTTTAGATGAACCACTAGGAGGAGTGGACCCAGCAACAAGAGATTATATATTAGATACAATTCTTTCTAACTTTAAAGAAGGTGCAAGTGTAATTATTTCAACTCATTTAATTTCCGATATTGAAAAAATATTAGATGAAGTAATATTCATAAATAATGGAGAAATTACATTAACTGCTTCTGCAGATGAACTAAGAAATAAAGAAAATAGTTCAATAGACGAAATTTTTAGGAGGTATTTTAAATGTTAGGTAAATTATTAAAATATGATTTAAAATGGTTATATAAAGTACTAATTGTGTTTTACATACTAGCACTTATATTTTCTTTAATAGGAAGAGGCTTTAATAGCATAGAAAACTCTGTATTATTTAATATTTTAGCACAAATTTCATTTGGTATTGCTATAAGTATGATGGTAAGCAGCTTAATAAATTGCTTAATGAGATCTTGGGTAAGATTTATATATAACACATATAAAGATGAATCTTACCTTACCCATACATTACCTGTAAAGAAAAATACAATATATTTATCAAAAGTATTAACTTCAATTATCTGTATGCTAACAACTACAATTATAATTGGAGTGTGTTTATTCATATGTTATTATTCAGAAGCAAATATAGAAGCGTTAAAATCTATGCTAGAATTAGCAGCAGATACATATAACACAACAGTTATAAATTTATTACTAATAATATTTGCAGTTTTATTTCTAGAATTAGTATTTATAGTTTTAGTTGGGTATGATGGAATAATTATAGGACATAGATTTAATAATAACAAAATGTTAAAATCTATTTTAATTGGTTTAGGCCTATATATAGCAACAAATGCTTTAACATTAGGACTTGTTGCAATTTATGGATTAATCAATCCAGACATTATGAATTTAATAAATACAACTAAAAATGTAGATATTGGTACAGTAAAAAGCGTGATGTATATAGCAATAGTAATATATATAATTTATAATGTACTTTATTATATATTAGGAAAAAAAGAGTTAGAGAAGGGCGTAAATGTAGATTAGAGATGCAATTTTGCGTTTGTTGGGTGATTGTAATAATCGCCCATATTTTTTATTTGCCAACATTACCTCTTATGTGATATTATAATAAAAATTGTAAATTTCAATAAATTTTTAATTAAATTATAGTAATATATACTTATAAGGGAGGAATTATTGCTATGAGAATTCTAATAATTGAAGATGAATACAGTTTAGCAGATGCTATTGCAGAAACTTTAAAAGGAGAAAATTTTGTTGTAGATATAGTAACAAATGGAGAAGATGGTGAAGATGAAGCGCTAACTAATATTTACGATTTAATTTTACTTGATGTTATGCTTCCTGGAAAAAATGGATTTGAAATTTTAAAAGAATTAAGAGAAGAAAAAATAGAAACGCCAATTATAATGCTTACGGCCAAGTCGGAATTATATGATAAATTAAATGGCTTGGAAAATGGTGCAGATGATTATGTAACAAAGCCATTTCATATGAAGGAATTAATTGCTAGGATAAGGGCAATCTTACGAAGAAATGTAAATATAAAAGACAATAGTTGTTTAGAGTATGAAGACATAAAATTAGATTTGAGCTCTGGCAAGCTAATATGTGGTCAAAATGAGATAGATATAAGTGGTAAAGAACTAGAACTTTTGGAAATACTACTAATAAATCAAAATAAAATTGTAAAAAGAGAAGTGTTAGCAGATAAAATATGGGGTTATTACAGCGAAGCAGAATATAACAATGTAGAGGTTTATATATCTTTTTTGAGAAGAAAACTTAAACTTGTTAAGTCTAATGTACAAATAAAAGCGGTAAGAAAAATTGGTTACAAATTGGAGGCAACAAATGATTGAAAAATTAAAAAATAAAATATTTTTAATTATAGCAATATCTTTAACAATAGTTGTTTTCGGAACATTAGTGCTATTTGGTATATTAAATTATATAAATACTATAGATTCAGCAATAGAAGCAATAGGCCGATTCGATAATGATGCAATTAGAAAAAATTTCGCAAATGAACAATTTGAATCTGAAATTAAAGGATTATATTATATATTAATTGAAAATTCAAAAATGTATGTAATGTCGGACAACTTATATGATGATAATATAGGACAATATGCTTGGAAAATAAATAATGGACATAAAGAAAAGGGAATTATAGATAAGTATGTATATAAACTAGTTCCAATAAATTCTAATAATTCAATTATAATACTTATGGAAGATGAAAGCGTTGTATCTCGTATAAAAACTATATTATATTCTTCAATAATAGCTTTTATCTTATCTGAAATAGCAATATATATTATTGCTAAGAAAATATCTAGTGTTATTGTAAAACCGGTTTGCGAAACATTTGAAAAGCAAAAACAATTTATTTCAGATGCTTCACACGAATTAAAAACACCACTTGCAGTTATAGAAGCTAATACAGATGTGTTAGAAGAAAAAACAGGAAATAATAAATGGATTTCATATATACAAAATGAAATAGAAAGTATGAATAAGCTAATAAATGAACTACTATTTCTTGCCAAAATGGAAAACAAAGAAAACACTAAAGAATATGAACGATTGGATTTATCAAATGAAGTAGAAATTATAACTTCTATGTTCGAGAGTATGGCATATGAAAATAATATTAAAATTAAGAGCAATATTCAAGAAAATATAACTATAAATATGGAAAAAGAAGATATAAAACATATTTTATCTACTTTATTAGATAATGCAATAAAACATACAGACTTTGAAAAAGAAATAATTGTAGAACTAAAAAAAGAAAAAAATGATATAGTTTTATTGGTAGAAAATACAGGAAATCCAATTCCAGAAGAGGAAAACGAGAAAATTTTTGAGAGATTTTATAGAATAGATAAATCTAGAAATCGTTCAGAAAAAAGATATGGTTTAGGACTTGCAATAGCAAAATCTACTGTGCAAAAATATAATGGAAATATAAAAACATATAGAAAAAATAATTATACGGTTTTTGAAGTAAAAATACCAAATTAATTTAAAGGCATATAAACAATATGCCTTTTTTCAATCTTTTTTCAATGTTTATTTGGTATTTATATATATGACAACTAAAGTAATTATACTAGACAATAGAAAATTCATAGTCTCCTTAAGTGGAATAGCTTCTTTTAAAATATAAAAAGAAGCTATTTGAAGTGCACCCCAAATGTTAGACAAAAAATCTAACGTTTGGAGGTGTATTTTTT